>Ga0207721_100163_pt1 | contig 36017 bp, 26 predicted proteins | sample TtaePargueraPR_3_FD_187756 | JGI IMG/M metagenome (GOLD analysis project Ga0207721, IMG submission 187756) | Aerobic enrichment media microbial communities from Bioluminiscent Bay, La Parguera, Puerto Rico - Tt and P2 (1) (SPAdes) | ecosystem: Environmental > Aquatic > Marine > Unclassified ...
TGAAATTTTGTTTTGTTCTTATTTTTTAATTTCATTCTTTGATTATACAATCTATGAACATTCACATCATGCTCTTTACAAAAACTAATTATTGTCCCCTCATGTCTAGAGAACTTTTCCAGAATATCCTTCCAATACTCAGTGGTTTCTATTTGTTTCAATTAAAAAACCTCCTATCAAATTTGATACTTCTATTTTAAAGAAGATTTTTTAATATTTATATCCATTAATTCTTTGACGCTTACTGACAAACAGCACTCTTACCTCTTCCAAAGTAGTCTGTTCCTCATTTTGACTATTATAGATTTCTACAACCTTCTCAGCTGGGACGATACCGTAGAGATTAGTCAATGCAATAATATAGTTAATTCGTCGGTTCATAAGTATTTGCTACTTGCTTCGTTCAGTTAGAGATGTACTTGAGAGTTATGAATCTTCAGCGTAATTTCAACTTCATCTCCCTAATCAACTAATGTTACTGCTATACCTTATCGGACCCCATCCCCCTATGTGATGAATGGTATCTTGGTGACTTGGGGATAGGTGGTCTGGGGATGTAGTTAATTCTTCTAGGATTATTCTTCTCTCCCCGCAGCAACTTAGCTAAAGTTTCCTTATTTTCTATCATAGACATCATCATATCTAATTATGTCATCTTCTCCAAAGTAGTCTCCAAGTTGCACTTCAGCAATCATAAGTGATTCACTTTCTGATGTATTTTCCAGTCGATGCTTACATCCTTTAGGTATGTAAACAAAATTTCCAGATTCAACTTTCTTAACTGATTCGCCAACTATGACTTCTCCCGATCCATTGATTACAACCCAGTATTCTTCTCGACGTTTATGCTCTTGTAAGCTTAATACGCCTCTAGGATTTACCTTTATTATCTTTGATTGAGAATAATCATTAATAAAAGTAGTCTTGTAAAATCCCCAAGGTCTGTTGAAAATTTCGTGTTCTAATAATGAATCATCCAGTTTAGTAAATTCGTAATCTAGATCAAATCTTATATCCTCCAACAACAATACGTGCATATTGGCTTTCGTAATTACATTGGTTAACCTACCTCTTTCATCAATTATCGGCAGAAATTTTATTCTAGGACTCTTGAACAACTCAATAACTTTGCTAAATTCTTCACCACTAGACACCTTCTGTGATTTTTGGTTGTAGATTCTTTCAACTTTTTCTTCTATTTCAAAACCTTTAATGAAAGCTCTTCTAATGTCACCATCAGTAAGTGTTCCTAATAAGATACCTTCATGATCAACTACTAATAGGAATCCTTTTTGATTATTATCAATTCTTTTCAATGCTTCTAAAACTGATTCCATGGGTTTAATAGTATAACAAGATAAATTCATATTATCACCTACTTTGTTTTTAATATTATCTCAACAACTTCTCTAACTGCACCTTCTCCACCTTTTGCTTTTGTGATTACTTTTGCAACTTCTTTAACACATTCCATGCCATCATTGACTGTACATCCTAGCCCTACAACCTTAATAACTTCTAAATCATTAATATCATCCCCAATATAAGCTACTTCCTCATAATCCAAATTATGTTTTGCACAAACTTCATTTAATATCTTAATCTTATCCTGGATTCCTAAATATACCTCATCTACCTTCATTTTTTCTGCTCTTCTTCTAACCAATTCGATATTTTCACCTGTAATTATTCCAGTGATAATTCCAGCTTCTCTAAGCAGTTTAAAGCCCATTCCGTCTTTAGTATTGAACTTTTTGAGTTCATCTCCATTTTCTGAATAATACATACCGCCATCTGTCAAGACACCGTCACTATCCGTCAGAACACATTTTATGTTCTTAATAGCTTCGTCATTTATTCCACTGTTCAATTTCTTTTTTAGTAAACCTTCAACTATAGTCCAGTCAGATGTTTCATCAATTTCAAAGTATGTTTCTTCAGGCATTTCCACAGCAGCAATTCGCCCAGAAATTCTACATTCAGTAGCTAGCAGATCTTCTCTAGACGTTATATAGAAGGCTCCATTTTCAACCAAAAATCCATTGAATTCTTGTCTTCTTGGTCTGTTAAGGGGATCGTAATTGATTGCCTCAACAACTGAGGACTTTTCTTCCCACATGAACCTTTTTTGCCTAACGACAGACAAAACACTATCAATGTTATCCTCTAATAATCTAATGATACCTTTGGAAATATGCCCTCTCTCTAAAAGCGGGGATGTAGCTTGTACTAAAACTATGTTTTGAAAGTCATAATTCTTTGCAAACTCAATCATAACTGATTCTGTAGAAGCTGTATCTGTTGATACTTCTTCAGATCTACTTATAACTGTAATTTTAGGTGAATTATACTTTTCAACTACATTTTTAATTTCCTTACTATCAGTTGATACTACCACTGCATCGATTTCATCGCATTTTACTGCTGCGTCCAAAGTCCAATAAATTAGCGGTCTCCCATTAAGCAATTTAATATTTTTTAATGGAATTGATTTGCTTCCTCCTCGTACTGGGATGAAAGCTACCGTTTGTCCGATTAAATTCTTCAATATTATCTCTCCCTATATTTCAGCTTGTCTCTTTGAACCTTTTCAATATCTAGAATTTCCTGCTCCTTATAATTCAAAGCCTTATGTGTTGCATCTAAATCTCTTTTTAATCTTCTAATACCGTCTGGCTCAAGAGACGCTGAATGATCAGTACCTTTCCATGTCCTATCAAGTGTATAATGTCTTTCAATACTTGTAGCACCTAATGTGTATGCAGCAATGTCAACTGCTATTCCAAGATGGTGGCCAGAAAAACCAACTTCTTTAACTCTAGAACCAAATTTATCTTTAAGTCGATTGATTTCAAGTAGTGCAATATCTTCAAAAGGAACGGGGTATCCGGAGGTGCAACTATAGATAACTAAGTCTTTATTCCTACCCTTTTCTTCAAATAAGTTTACGATCAGTTCTTCCTCTTCGTGTGTTGTCATTCCAAACGACAAATGAACTTCTCCTTCGTAATTGTCACATAACCACTCTAACATTTTAAAATGATTATTGCACGCTGACGGTATTTTAATTAGTTCCGGCTTTAGTGAAGCGATCTCCTTAGCGGAAGTTAGATCCCATACAGATGTACTATATGTGATGCCAAATTCTTCACACCACTCTTTGAGTTGTCTATGTTGATCAACATCAAATTCTAAATACTCTCTGTGTGCTCCGTAAGTATCTCCATAGGAATTTACTGGATTAGGATGTTTCGCATTATATTGCTCTTCTGTTAGTAGTTCCTTATTGTTCCTTTTTTGAAACTTTATAACGTCTGCTTTACAAAAAATTGCTGCAATCTTAATAAGTTCTTTCGCTATTTGCATTTCACCTTTGTGATTACATCCTGCCTCTGCGATTAATCTTGGTTTCTGATAATTCATTTTAACTCACTCCTTTTTATATATTTAAATACTCAATTCCTTATTGCTTTGCGTATTTTATTAATAAATACTTTTAAATAGTGTTTAATCATATTTACTGTATAATACCTATTATCTTTAACTAATTTGCTTGCATTAATCTTTTGTACAATTTCGACCAACTCCTCTGCAATTTTTATATATATATTCTTTTTATAGTGTCTAATGTTGTCAGTTACATCATCAGTAGACGTAATAATCTCTCTTAAATCAACCAAATAAGTTTCCCTACTGTTTTTTATAAACTCATCAAGGCATAAATTCATTTCCCTATGCCTTCTTAGCGAACCTTTTTCACTAATTGCTTCTCTACCAATTTCTGTACCATTAATAAAAATAATAGGTTTTTTTATATTTGTTCTAAGGAAATTCAAGTTTTCTAAAAACTTTTTTTTGCTTATTTGTCCAATATATTTATGATTTTTTTTAAATTCTTTCAGAAATAGCTTGTCCATATCTTTTATATTTCTATTTTTATATCTTAATTCAAATTCGTCATTATCTTCTTCTAAAATATTGTTGTATCCACCATATGGTATTTCGACATTACTATTTATATTTAAATAAAGCTCTTGTGTATAGTCCATAAGTAAACTATAAACTAAAATATCATATTCTTCTTCAAAAACTCTTGTACTAAATGCCTCTTCATCAAGAAAAGGTATCTCTGAAATTATTATGTTTTTATTTTCATTGTCAGTTTCAACACAGTTCCTTAACATTACTGTATGCTCTCGATGCACAGTATTATTATTTGGCAATACATAATTCATTTCACTGATTATATCAAGATTTTTATATGTCAGATAATTAACCATTTGCGAGAGATCACATCCCCCTTTTAATAAAATTCTGACCTTATTCTCTTTATTCTCATTGTTTCCAATGTTATTAGCATTTTGTTGTTTATTACCAATCTTTATCCAATCAGGTTTACTACTATTATCTAATTTAGTAATTACTTCTCCTACTTGTTTAATTTGAGGATAATCAAGTTCCGCATAAACAAATTGTTCTACGCCCAAATTTATTGTTCTGCACGAAAATAAGAAATGTTCAACTACATCTTCTATTTTGTCAATACATACAAATCCCACTACTCCATAATCCCCATATTTATCTGAAACACTTATAGCCTTAGATTCATATCTATCTTGATTTATTAGTAGTGATTCTAATTCTTCTAAGGATATTCTCTTTTTTGTGTAGTTTAATTGATTTGTTCTATTAATTAATTCATATATTCTGTCAGTATAATCAATAATATTATCAACATACGTTACTATGATATTTGATTGTTTTAGAAATTCTGTATTATCGCTATATTTTTTTGACTCGTCTTGTTTTTTCTCTAGTATTTTATAGTGTTTTAATCTTGTTTGGTTAACATCATTCTTTCCTTGTAAAGAAGGATGCTCTAATAATTCCTTAATAAAATCAGGGCCAACAGCATTGAGATTTTTACTATAGAATTTTGCTTCTTCCAGATTTAGATGATTATCGTCAATAAAAAGTACATTAACGTCTCTTAGCTGAATTTCTTTTATTGTATTTTTAATAAGTTCTCCTTTGGGGATCCAATCAATCTTTGGAAAAACAAAATAATCCCATATTCCACATTCAATTAATTTTTCCTTTGCTACATCATAATTATTTTTAGAAACAATCGAATTAATAATCCCTCTATTGGTAAGCTTTTTCACAATCTCAATATTTTTTTTGTTAATTTTGACATCACCTTCTGAAATTGTTCCCTCCCAAAAAGTATCGTCAAGATCCCATATAACCAATTTAATTTTTTCCATTAATACTTATGTCTCCTCTCTCTTTTCAAACTTAGTACTATGAATAAAATGTAACTTCCCAATAATGCAAACTTAATCAAAATACTCATAATAATATTCATATTATCAATTTCTATTAATTTATAAAAAACTATTAGAATTGTAAAAACAATTACATCTTTAATGTAACTTTTAATACTTGGTATTTTTTCTTTTAAAACTATTTTTGCATTTAAGTAATGTAAAACAAATAATGCTATGTATGAAATTAAAGTGGTATATGCTGCTGCTATATATCCATATTTAGGAATGAATAAATAATTTAGAACCACATTTATAACACACGCTAAAATGGTATTGAGCGATATTAAATATGTCTTTTTCCTATAAAACGAATAGTTTCCATATATGGTGTAAAAATACACAAAGACATAGCTTAAAATAATAATTGGCACTAAGTTGAGAGCAGTAAAATATTCAGGATCAGCTATTATTACCACAATCTCTTTTGAAAAAAGAATTAACCCAAGGGCAGCTAACAAGACAAGTTTCGTATAATTTTTAACCATTTTACCAACATCTTCATGTCTACTATCCTTTAACTTTGAATAAAAAATTGGCACCCAAGATTTGTTTAATGACATTACAACTACATTCATTAACATTCCGACATTATATGCAAAAGAATATAATCCAGCATCACCTGCACCATTAATCTGATTAATAATAACACGGTCAAACTGAGCTAAAACAAACCCCGACATTGCATGTGGAATTAACGGCACCCCAAAACTAACTGCATATTTAATATTGCGAAAATCAGTTTTAAATGTACTAATTTTAATAATGTTGTATAACGAATAAGTGAATAATATAAAGTTTATTAAGACTCCTGAATATAACCTTCCTAGATATCTGTCTTCACTTAAGAATATTATCCATAAAATTGATACTATTAAGATTGCCATACTTCTTACAAACGATATAATGGCATATTTCTTGCTCTGCTGACTTGCCTGGAGGTATGATAAATATAAAGTAGTAGCCAATCCCAAAAAGCCAGTTGTTATTGCTATTAAAAATAATTTTGAATCTATATTAAAAAATGAAGAAAAAAAATCTCTAAAATAATACATACTTGCTACGAATATAATATTATATATTAATAAAAATATAGTTATCGTGCCAAAAAAACCTGAAAACAAGCCATCGTTTTCATGATATTTTCTCGTTAAAGCCCCATGGAAATTTAATATCATTAATATAGTAAATATTTGTGTAATTGAATTTACAATTGATATCAATCCATATTCTTCAGGTAATAATAATCTCGTTAACACAGGTATTGAAATAAACGCTAATGCTTGTGTAGCAAAATTTCCTATTAAGTAATTTACAGAATGCCTCAAAAACTGTGATAAGTCTTTCCCTAATCTACTTATTATGTAGTTCTTCAGTTTAACCATCTACCATCACTGTTCCTTATTAATTATTTTATTAATTTCATTCAACATATTATCTATACTATTATTTTCCCAAAAATAAGAGACTCCATTACTGGTTCTCTCATTAACTTTCTTTTCCAAACTACTAGCTAACTGATTGACTGATTCAACCAAGATGGCCGTATTATCTTTATATAACTCTTCCATCCAACAATATCCATATAATTTGAATATATAAGTTTTTAACCCATACCCCAACCCCTCATATATTGCTGTAGAATAAACTCCTACTTGTATATCTGATTGTGAAAAATAATAATGCATATCATGCTCATTATTGTCTACTATTTCTATGTCACTATCTAATAAATATCTATATTCATTTTCCAATCTATTATATTCTCCTGGATGCAGTTTATAGATGATTTTATACATATTTAAGTCTATTATTTTTGAAAGGTCGAATGCAATTCTACTTAATTGTTCCCCAATCGTCCCTTGAGAAATAAAAAGAATAACCTTCTTATCCTCCCTTATACTCCTTCTTATATTTACACTTAACTTTTTCTCATAATATGGCCATCCAGTAATTTTAATCCTCTTATTATCTATAGGTAATCTACTATTACATTTCCAGTATTCGCCGAATGCAAAAACATAGTCCGGGAAAGTATTAAGCATCTTTTCATCTAAGTAATTATATGCGATATGGTATTTTCCCATTGAGCCGTGTTGCAACTCAACAACCGGTATTTTTTCTTCTTTTGCAATTTCATTTATTACCATATTGGCAAAATTGTACCCAACAACTTCAATAACTATTTTAGGTGATATTTTAGTGATAAGTTCTCTAAAGTACTTTCTGTACTCTTTATACTGAATATATGTTCTCTTTACTATGTCATTCAAATAGATTTTAACTTTAAACTCATCCTCAATTTTTCTTTCAAGTTTCGTAATAAAATTCCATTCTGATTCTTTTCCTATAGCCTTATTAGATTTTTTTAAAATTTTGTTTTCAATAACCAGTTTAACACCAGCTTTTAATTCAATATAATCCAAATAAAGAAGATTTTTTGTCCGAATAGGTGAAAAATGTTTATCGTTATACATTCTCTCTAAAGTTATGTATGAATACTGTATATTTTCTAATAACAAATCTGTGTAGATACAATCATAATAGTTTTCTGTCTTAATCCTTCTAGGGTGATTAAGTATTAGTATATCTTTTTGTGTTTTTATATCTAATCTTTTTGCTTCTACTAAACCTTTAGTATTTATTAATCTTAAATATAATCTTTTTATTGCCCTACCTCTAGTATTGGTTTGAGCATCGCTAATACCTTCTTGTTTTTTAATAATTTCTCTATAAATATTTAACCTTAAAAACTGCCAATAATAATAACCACAAAGATTGCGAGTTAATAACGAATTATTCACTTCAAAGTTTAAAAACTTCTCTAATGTTGACATCTATTTATCTCCTTCAAATACAAAATTCTATCTATAGAAATTCTATAATTAATTATCTTTTTATACTGCAAAAGTAATAATAGCGCTGTTTGTCAAGATAGTTGTCGCATTTTATAAAAAAACTTATTCAGTAGGATCTTACAGCATTTATTCCACGGTTCGCTTTACAACGAGCCTCTTACAGCATGTTTGTATGCATCACCCGCATCCTCCATTCTTAACAAGAAGAATGGAGGATGCCTGGCATATTAGCCTAACATGCTGATTACTCATTGTAAAGCGACTTTCGCGGCATAAAAGCTACTCTTTTGTTTTATTCTTACTATCCGGTCTTTTTACTGTTATTTGTTTCATTTTCTTCTGTAGGATTTAATGCTACAGTATCAGGTAATTCCCAATTGCATATATTCCTTGTCCAACGTTCTGGATGAGATTCTCTTGCTGTATTATAAACCTTTTTCCTCTTTTTCATAATTTTATCTGCAGTTCCATTATGCCTTGAATTTGGTGTAATAAAATTCAATCCACTGTGGTAGTGTTCGTTGTTATACCATTCTAAAAAACCATTTACCCACTCTCTAGCTGCATCAATAGTTTCAAAGCCTTCTACTAGATAATTAGAACGATATTTACAGGTTCAAATCGTACTCTGATAAAGTGTATGTTTCTATAATAATGTGAAACTTGTCACTTGATGCCATAGTCTTTTTGCTAATTTATATTTTTTTTATTATCTTTTGGCATTGTTGTCTCCCTTTCTATCTTCATACCTATGAGGATACTACAAAATCTAGTTTGTGGCAACTATCCTACCACAAGGGGATAGTTCTTCTACTTAGAATTAGGATACTCAATTACTCTATTTATACTAGTTAAAATAGCTAGAAAAAGCCAAATAATTGACGTAATATGAACTGTATTAGCACCAAAATTAGTAATTAGTAAATATACACCAATACTATTTAAAATGGTATATATCAGCTCTTTTTCTTCATAATTAATGTCTTTTTTTAACATTCTTAAGCTATCCGATACAACCTTAAATATAAAAGACATAAACAGCAAAAATCCCGGTATTCCCGTTTCTACAATGATATCAAATATAAAGCTATGTACATTAGTCGTGTTAATTGATATGTTATATCCACTAATATACTCAGGTATCTGACCTAGACCTACTCCGGCAAGAAAGCTATTACAAAACATTTTTATAACAGTTTTATATATTTGAAATCTAACTTCTATTGACCCTCCAATATTATTCCCTTCATAAAAAATTGACAATAATTGACTTGTGACTCTAGAAATAAAGTTGTTTAAAAAACTAGGATTATAGATAAACAATGCTAAAATAGATAAAACAAACATAGGCCCAATGAAAATTATGGAACTAATTTTCATCCTTTTGACCTTGCTCTTATTATAAAACAATACACACAATAACAATTGTATTAATGATGCACTCATACTTAATCTTGAATCAGTATATCCTAATAGAACAAACGATAATATTATGATAATTAAATTAAATACTTTATAATGTGTTTTTTTTGATCTATTTAAAAAATAATATGCTATTGGTAATATAAAAACAATAAATATTCCAAACTCATTCGGATTATAAAACCAAGAAGTAGTAGAACGTACCGGCCAATTATATTCGATCGTAAACTTACTGGATCTTAGATGATTCATCGTTATGACTTCCCACAGACCTACTATTAAGCCTAGTATATAGAATAGATATATTGTTTTAATTGCACTTAATAATTTGGACTTATTGTTTATTAATATATTAACTATAAAAAACAGAAACAAATTAGATGTTAAATAAAATAACTCCACTAGGTATGAATTAAAATTTATAACCCAAATCACAGTTGATGCTGAATATAAAAAGTAATAAAATAGTATAAAATAATTTTTTTTGTTGAACACAATAGAGTCATTAATAGCAATTCTAAATAACACATATATAGTTGTTACAGGAAGTAGAATTCTATATAAAAACAAATTAGGGTATTGTTGAAGGCTTAAAAAATATCTCATGATGAGGGTCCCTATTAGCATATTAAGAACAATACTTTTTTTATAATCTAAATATTTATTTTTACTTTTTATCATTTTCTCTCCTCATTTTCTTGCCTAATTTCAAAATTTATAAACAAAACTACTTTTCGTTCTCTTAAAAAGCGAAATCGTTTTATCAATATTCTTCTCCATGATTTTTTTCAATAATATTCCTATATTTTTCAGCAACTATTTCCCAACTAAACTCAATGCATTGCATTATAGAATTATTAGATAATAATTCATAATTAGTTATTACTTCAATTATTCTATCTGCTATTTCTTTTTCGCTATAACAATCTACACTATACCCAACTTTTCTATTTTGAAATTGCCCGTCAAAGCCTTGTCCTCTAGTGTAAATAACCGGCAGTCCTTGACTCATTGCCTCTGCATAAACTAAGCCAAATGTCTCTTTGATAGATGGTAGTACAAATATATCGTTCTCTCTATATATTTGAAGAAGCTCATTTTTTGTCTTAAATCCTAAATAATTTACATAATCTAAATCTTTGATTCTATTTAAGATCTTTTTATCTTTGACTCTTCCAACTACGTTGAGCTCTACATTAATACCTTTTTCTCTTAATAATTCTATTGCTTTCACTGTAGTTTCGACGTTCTTATTTTTGTTTATATCTCCCACTTGTAATAATCTTATTCTAGAAGATTCAATTTCTTTTTTAGGAACACCAATTTTATTAAACCAAAAATCATCTATACCATTCGGTATTATTGAAATCTTACTCTGGATTTTTTCTTTAGTATCATTTGATACATACTTATCTATAACATGATTTTTATATGTTTCTGATAAAAAAATTATTTGCTTAGCTTCACTTAGAATTTCTAATCCAAGTTTTCTTAAATGAATCATCCTATTAAAGAAAATATTTACATCAGTATTTCTAACAGCAACGATATATGAGACACCGTATTTTTTTTTTAATTTTAATGCAATATAACCATTTGAAAACAATGAGTGTGCATGGATTAATGAATATTTACTAATATCATATTTACATTGAATATCTTTTTGTATCTTGTAGTGCTTTAAATGGAATAAAATCCTATCATATTTATTATAATCTTTACTTATTGTTGTATATACACCATAATCGAAATCCCTCTTTTGGAAACTTGAATGAACTGGCACAAAAACATCAATATCTATTCCATTTTTAATTTGATATTCAAATAGATTTTTATAAAAAAGACTTGTACTATAATATGAATTTATATGTAATATCTTCATGCAAAATCCCTTCTTATTTACACTATAATTCTATAATCTCCAATAACTATAGCCTATATTTTCAATTTCGTTTCGATCCAATATGCTCTTTATATCAATAAAGATTTTCTCATAATTCTCGTAATCTCCATATAAAGCATCAATATCTTCCCATCTCATCTGCTTAAAAGTATCATGAGCTACGGCTAACACTAAACAGTCTGCATCTATAACATCTTTGATATCAACCAAGTCAACACCATATTCATGTTTTGCTTCATCAGCATCTGCCACTGGATCGACTACTATTGGTTCAATACCATACTCTTTAAGACTGTCGATAATATCTACTACTTTCGAGTTTCTAGTATCCGGTGTGTTTTCTTTGAATGTTAAACCTAGAATAACAATTTTAGATTGTCTTACTACTTTATTTGTTAAGATAAGTTTCTTAATTATTGCATCTGCCACAAACTTTCCCATACCGTCATTTATTTTTCGTCCTGATAAAATGATTTGACTGTGATAACCTAGCTTCTCTGCTTCATAAATAAAATAATAAGGGTCAACACCTATACAATGGCCACCAACAAGACCTGGAGTGAAGCCAAGTGCATTCCATTTTGTGTTCATTGCCTCAACAACTTCTTTAGTATCTATTCCCATTCGATCAAATACCATTGCTAACTCATTCATGAAAGCAATATTAATGTCACGCTGGCTATTCTCTACTACTTTAGCAGCCTCTGCAACTTTAATTGATCTTGCTCTATGAACGCCGACTTCTATAACTAGATCATAAACTTTAGCAATTTCATCAAGACTCTCTTCATCCATACCTGAGACTATTTTTATAATGTTTTCAAGTCTGTGTACTTTATCTCCAGGATTAATACGCTCAGGTGAATATCCTATTTTAAAATCAACTCCACACTTTAAGCCAGATTCTTCTTCTAATATTGGAACACAGATATCTTCTGTTACACCTGGATAAACAGTCGATTCATAAACAACAATAGAACCCTTGGTTAAGTTTCGGCCAACTATTCTACTAGCACCTTCTACAGGTGATAAATCTGGAGTTTTGTCTGAATTAATAGGTGTTGGAACTGCTACTATGTGAAATTTTGCTTCTTTCAATCTGTTTTCATCTGCAGTAAATTCAACAGTTGTTCTTTTAATTTCATCATCTCCAACTTCATTTATTGGGTCAATACCAGCTCTGTATAAATCGATTTTATTTTTATTAAGGTCAAATCCTATTACATGGACTTTCTTAGCAAATGCTACAGCTATAGGCATTCCAACATAACCAAGTCCAACTACTGCTATCTTATCTTTCTTATCAACAATATCTTTATATAATCCCATATTAGACCTCCAATTAGCTCATAATAATTTGTTAATCCCTACTGAATAAATCTCTTGTATATACTTTGTCTACTACATCCTTAATCTCATCAGACAACCTATTTGCCACAATGACATCAGAAATTTTCTTAAACTCATCAAAATCCCTGATGACTCTTGAGTTATAAAACTCATTTTCTTTAAGTGCCGGTTCATATATCACAACCTCTATACCCTTGGCTTTAATACGCTTCATAACTCCTTGAATTGCTGATTGTCTAAAGTTGTCTGAGTCCATCTTCATAGTTAATCTATAAATACCTACAATCTTCGGATTTCTTTTAATAATCATATCTGCTATATGGTCTTTTCTTGTACGGTTAGCATCTACTACCGCGCCTATTATGTTTTGTGGAACGTCGTGGTAATTTGCTATTAATTGCTTTGTATCCTTTGGCAAGCAGTATCCACCATAACCAAATGAAGGGTTATTGTAATGAGTGCCTATGCGCGGATCTAGTCCTACACCTTCAATAATTTGTTTTGTATCAAGACCTCTTACCTCTGCATAAGAGTCAAGCTCATTGAAATAAGCAACTCTTAATGCAAGATAAGTGTTGGAAAAAAGCTTAATTGCTTCTGCTTCAGTTGGATTTGTATAAAGTATAGGAATATCCTTCTTGATTGCACCACGAGCCAAAAGTTCAGCAAACACTTTTGCCCTTTCAGATTGCTCCCCTACCACAATTCTGGAAGGATAGAGATTATCATATAGTGCTTTTCCTTCTCTTAGAAATTCAGGGCTAAAAAACACATTGTTTGTTTCAAATTTCTTTTTAATTGATTCTGTATACCCCACAGGCACTGTCGATTTAATCACAATTACTGCATCGGGGCTAATAGACAATACATTAGCTATAACAGCCTCAACAGTTCTTGTATCAAAATAGTTCTTCTCTGGATTATAATTAGTTGGTGTTGATATAATAACATATTCTGCATCTTTAAACGCAACATAATTATCAATAGTAGCTCTTAAATTTAATTCTTTAGTAGCCAAGTATTCCTCTATTTCTGCATCTATGATTGTTGATTTTTTATTATTAATCATATCAACTTTTTCTTGAATGATATCCAATGCTATTACTTCATTGTTTTGCGATAATAAAATCGCATTAGATAATCCAACATACCCAATTCCAGCAATAGTTATTTTCATACTTCCATCCCCCTACCTTGTACTCTCAGCCTTTTCCCAAAACGGTTTAGCTCTACCTGTTATTATTCGATATACTCCAACCCACTGAGCAATTATTGTAACTGTATAATAATAAATCAAAGTTAAATATTTGTTTTGTGATTTTGTAGCTACTCGTAATAAAGCTAATAAATAAAACATAATTTGTCCTAAAAATGCAACTAAATAAATCCACGATTCCTTAATCAGTAAAACACTTGATACTAAAAGCAAAAAATGCGATATCCAAAGTAAATATCTACACGTTCTATGTCCAAAATAGAAGTAAGAAAACCAGCCATACTTGAACACATTCAAAATCCTGATGTCAGGTAAAATTTGTTTAAGAATAATCCGGTTCATTCTTACTTTTCGACCAAATTCATCTTCTATGACTTCTCCTGCTTTTTCATACGCAATTGCATCATGATTCGCTATTGCTCTTTTGCCTTCAAGAGCATACAACGGAGGCATAGCACTATCATGGCATTGAATAGGATTGAAATCATAATAATCTTTTGTTCTACATGCATACAAAGCTCCATTACCAGCAGTAATAGTTTTTATTCTTCCTTCAATTTCTCTTGCTGCTAAATCACTATCCCAGTAACTTGCTTCAGCATTACTTACATCACTAGCCTCCTGATTCACAATAGAAAGCCGTCCAGAAACATATGCAATATCATTGGAAGTAAAAGCAGCCATTAATTCCTTTACAGCATTTTTATCCATCATTGAGTTTGCATCTGTCATCACAAGAAACTCTGTTACTACTGTTTTATGGGCTTCATTCTGAGCATTAGTTTTACCCATACGGGCTTTTACTTCATATAGTCTAATATTTAAGTCCAGATGATCAGTTATGAAATCTCTGATTATTTCATTCGTTCTATCGGTGCTATTATCGGAAGATATCAAAAACTCAATTTTATCTTTTGGATAGTCAAGTTCAATGATGTTATGAAGCTTTTCAACAATTACTTTTTCCTCGTTATGAGCTACCACCATAACTGTTACTGTTGGTTGATGATTATAGTCTTTTTGAAGTTCCCTTGACTTGTAAGCCCTTCCAATATATGTCAGCGACAGTGGATATCCCACCATTGCCCATACTATAATAAATGTACTTAAGAAAAACAATATTTTAACAAATAATTCCACAGAAATTTCCCCTTCGTTCTTCACATTCTCCTTGCCGGAACCCCAACATAAATCCCAGATTCAGATAAGTTCCTAACTACTAATGCACCTGCTCCCACTTTACAATTATTGTGCTGCTCCACTTATTCATATTAATTGCTATATCAGCTATCCTTTAACAATTTTAACATTTCTTACTTTATAATTATCCTTAACATAAATAACCAACTTATTATTCTCACTTATATTCGAAGTTGAGATATTTGCTAAAAAAACATCTCCATTCAAATTCAATTGTTCAGTTTTTTTACTTATACCTGTAATTTTATAAGGTATTGACTTAATGTTTGTTGAATTTTCAAGCTCAACTTCAATTCTATAATCATTATTTGGCTCAAACGCTAAATTATTTGTATAGATATAGGAATTTTTACTATTATCATTGCTACTTACAACAAAGACATCTTCTTCTAACTTAGTATCTATATTAATCTTGTCACTAATATTCCATTGATCTGGAACATTATCATTGTTTACATCCATTTCAAACACACTTTGAAATATAAGATTTCCTACATTAGCTTCCTTCTTATCAATTTCGCTTTTTATATAATATGCCTTCTCTAAATACTTCTGTGTTTCTTGATTAAATATAAATGGCGAAAGATTGGATCTATTTACTTTTTTTGCTTCATCTATTATATTAATTAGCTTTTCAATATACTCAAGTCCTTTTTTACTTTCTCCTTGTTGAAAGTAGTTCATTGCAACTACATACAATACATTTGCTTTATGTTGCCATTGTGCAGGAACTAACGGCTTTAGTTCTACAGATTTATTAACAAAATCAATACCTTTTTCTTTTTCTTTTGTCTTTAAATAATAAACACCTAAATTCATTGCGAGATTGGCATCATATTTTGCATGCCTTTCTGCTTTTTTTGCTAATTCATTTGCTTTAATTATATAATTGTTTAAATCCAATTCATCTTCATTCTTTGTACTTTCATTCGTTTGTTGTGATACTGACTCTAATTTTTCGGTTAACAAATCTATATACCCTAACCTAATTTCAGGTCTAGAAGCAATTGGAGTATAACCAGTAACAAATTTTGCATTCAAGGAATCTATTTCCGATGCCTTTTCCATTGATTTTATTGCTTCATCTATATCATTTTGAGTAAAACTCTCCAACGCACTATTAGCATGATTTTGAGCAGTTAAAAACTTAATCGGATATATTAAAACTGCAGTAGAAATTATAATCATAACTAATGGGTATGCGTCAATTCCTTTATAAAATTTGGATTTCATAGTCTTAATAGAAAACTTAAATTTAATTTTTTTCTTCTTTTTATTAGCTTTGCAACTTTCACTTTCCAACAGATATCGACGGTTGTCAGAATTCAAAACTGCTATTAACTGCCAAGCCAATAAATATATTGAAGATAATGAAAAGTCAAAATCTATAGCTGAATGAAGAAATAAAAACATTATAGCAATTATTACTGCAACATTCAGTACTCTTTGATTTGTTTTTTCTGTTCCACATCTTCTAGACATCCTTATATAACTTATTACTATAGATATGAATAATAAAATCATAATTATTATTCCGACAAATCCTGTCTCTATCAATAGCTGTAGCGGATAACTATGTGTCTGTGTAGACCAATACAAATATGATTGATATTTGAAATTAAGTAGACTCCAAGCCCCGCCACCAGCACCGATTATCCACCAATCTTTAAATAATTTAAATCCATCTTTAAAAAATAGAATTCTGGTATTATAACTTTTATCTGCAGTCAAATTCTCAAACCTTGACAATATTGATTCTACAAATGAAAACTTATATTTTAATAATATTTTTTCAACTTCTTTATCACTATCTCCCTCAAGAATTTTTGCATCATAAAACGTAACACTTGTTCCAGAATGATAATTTTGGAACGATATACTAACCATTTCACTATTTTCTGGAACTGTAAATTCAATTTCCTTCTCCTCTATGCCTTCTGTAGCATTAAATCGTTCATTCAATATAGTTAATTCTTCTCCAGAAGTTATTCCACTTTCATTTCTTGTTCTAATATATATTCTATAAGCAAAAGAAGCTTTGTCGTTTTCTGATTTTGCACGTACATTGAAAACAAGTCTATAGTTTTTATTCCCTATTAAACTTACAATCTTATTACTACCTATATAACCATCCTTCTCATCCATTGTATGTTTCAATTCCAATGGAACAGATGCATTAAAAACATATACAAAAACCCCCCCCAACACAACTAATAAAACTACTGAGCTAATAATTGCTATTCTAGCGTTTATCTTTTTCAATGCATTTAAAACCAAACCATCAGTAAATCTAAATAAGGAAGATATCAATACGCCAACTATAATCAAAGGCCAGATATAAAACTTGTTATCTGATGCAGCAGAGATATACCTTGATAAAACAATAGAAATTACGCCTGTACTTATAAAAACCGTAAACATGTAGTAAAATCCTTTTAATTTACTTCCCTTTGGCAATAGCAATAAAAACAACGGTACGGCAAACAATAATAATAAATATGCCCCCCTACTTAACGTAAATATAAATGTTGTAAGCAATACAAAGGATATTCCACTCATAAAAAATCTTACCAGTTTCTTAGATACCATAGTCATACCTATCGATATAAAAAACACTGCCATTAAATATGATGCAAATGCATTGGGATATTGCATCGTTGAATGAATTCTTCCATCTACAAATAACCCAAAAAACTTAACATTTAAACCCAGAAAATCAAAAACACTATTAAGAATATCCACAGCTTTACCACCTGCTGTGCTATCGATACCTATAATACACATACCCAAAGCTGATATAATTATTGCCCACAATACATATTTTTTTTCTCTACCATTTTTTATCAAATCCGATATCATGAAAAAAACCACAAAATACATAACATACTTTAAAAATTCGGACACTGCCAACCTTTGACTAACTGCAGTAAAACATGTTATAAAATAGACTAGTACCAGGGCTAATGCAGCATATTCAATGGGAGTTTTTATAAATGACCCATCCCTTTTTATCCACTTATATATCCAAAAAAGTATAAATATTGATAACAAAACAATCTGTGTTACAGTTTGCTCTGCCTCAAAAAAAAGCCCTCTTAAATATGGTACATAGAACATAACAAATAATATCCCAATGAGTAGTACTATTCTAAAAATATTTAGATGTTTAACTGATCCAAAATTTTCTGATCCTTTATTTGATACCCTACTCTTTGCTTTATTCATTGATTTCTCCTCACAATTCACGATGTCCAGATATTCAAATACAGTTTAGCAAATCTATGCTCTTATATTTTATATCATTCAGTAATCTAATACTTCCCGGTTGCCATACAATTATAATTATTTCATTTTTTTCTGATAACGCTTTTATTTTTTCAACGTCGTTAGTCACAATATAATCAGTTCCCTTATTAATAAGCTTCATGGCAATTAGTTCACATATATCATCTTTTTTTCCAAACAAAATTATACTATAATCATTATTGTTCATATTTTCTAATAATTCATCTATGTTATCGTTCAAATTTCTCAAAAATGCGTATGCCTCAGAAATATATTTATATATACCCTCCGCCTTTTGTTTAATTCCTAATGATGTAAGGCTATACATTGTTGTCCTGTTTTTCATTTTCTCAACTTTGACAATTCCCATGTAAACCATACGCTTTATAAGCAAATTTATACTCCCTAGGGAAAGGCCTGTAGCTTTTGCCATATCACGCTGTGTAATTTTAGGATTTAAGTGTAATTTTCTTAATAAAATTAATTCCTTATCCATTACCAATTGCCCCTTAACGTTAATTGATAAATCAAATCAATACAAATCAGGTTTTCCCCTCTGCTATTTCTAAATTTCTTATCCAATACTCTCTAAAAAACACAAACCCAATACTAATCATAATTCCCAAAAAAGTACTTATTACAACAATAATCGACTTCCTCGGTTCAACCGGATTTACCGGCGCTATTGCATCAGACACAATTACTATGCTTGACTCTCCAATTTCTGCCGATTGCTTAATCATTGCTTCTTTATATTTTTGTTGATATGCATCATAGGTCTGCTTATTTAAATCCATCTCGTGTTGAAGTAAATCATACTCTTGTTGTTTTGTTGCTAGTTCTGATTGCAACACTTCAATCTCTTTTTGTCTTTCTGTTATCTTTTTATTAAGGTTGTCAATCTGTGCTATAAGTGAAGATAATTGAATTTCAAACTCGTTCACTTTATTTGTAAGTGATATATATACTCCATTTATCTGTTCATCATTTAATTTTAACTGAGCTATATCTTGAGTACCTAATTCCATTTCATCCTTCAATATTCCTGATAACAAATCATCATTTATCAAAGTTTTGCTTGTAATAAGAGTTTTAGGTGTACTTTTCAATAAGGCTTGTCCTCGCGCTAAAGATTCTCTAGTAGTTGATTCATCTATCTTTAACTGAGCTATATTTGTTTTAAAGTCTGTTATCTGCTCTAACTTAGAATTTAATTCTAACTTCAACTCAGCTGGACCCCTTGGCTTAGCCAAAAATTCTTTAAGCTTCTCTGATGATTCTTCCATATTTTCTTTTTCTTTTTCCATCTGTTCCTTTATAAACTTTGCTGAGCTCTCCGCTTGCTTTTTACTTGTTTCACTAACAAACTCAGTAAACTTTTTACTAACCAAATTAGCAATTTTAGCGGCTTCTTCTGGGTTTTTATCTTTTGCACTAATTGTTATCAAGTTTGTCTTTTCAATTGCATTAACCGATATTTTATCTGCTATACTACTTAATGATGCTTCTTCCATTCCAAGCTCTTTCCTCAAATATTCTAATATTACAGGTGCTTTAACTTGTTCTCTGTAAGTATCTATTGTCATTTGCGGATACTGTGACAGCGATGAAACCAGTTCGGTAAAGTCATTATCAGCTTCTTTAGCTGAAACATTTGTAATAGGCGATATCATTAACATAGTTTGTGATTCATAGATTGGGTCTAAAATAAAAACAGATGTTATTACACTTCCAATCATAAATACTAAAGTCACAATAGCTATAATCCATTTTCCTTTTAATATCATTTGAATGATTTCCATTAAGCTTATCTCTTCCATTAATTAACCCCCATAATTCTGAGTTGAGAATTTTAACTGCTTGTTCGAAATATGAACACATTAATTTTATATAATTATAATTATAATGTCAATTAAAAATATTACTATTATTGCTATTTTTATCATAACCTGATTTTTCTATTCTTAATTATTAGTCCTTTATAAATTTTTACAATTTAATATTTTGTCTAATGTTCCCTTTAAAAGGCTCCATTGTAGTCGAAGAATCAGAATTTATACCTTCTCTTAATATAACCTTCTTAATTGTAAGAAGTATAATCTTCCAATCTGTAATAAAACTCAATCTATCTACATACTCTATATCAAGTTCAAATTTATCCTCCCAACTCAAGCTGTTTCTTCCGTTTACTTGAGCATACCCCGATAAGCCTGGTCTTACTTCATGTCGTCTTTTCTGCTGCTCATTATATAGTGGTAAATATTGAACTAATAAAGGCCTTGGCCCAATTATACTCATATCTCCCCGAACTACATTCCAAAGCTCTGGTAACTCATCCATACTAGTTGATCTCAAAAGCCGTCCAAAACTAGTAAGTCTAATATCATCAGGTAGTAATTCGCCTTTTTCATCTTTCTCATCAGTCATAGTTCTAAACTTATACATTTTAAAGACCTTTGCATTTACTCCTGGACGATACTGTTTAAATATAATTGGACTTCCTAATTTAATTTTTACAAGTATAGCAATAATAGAAATAATTGGACTTAATATAATTAATGCTATTAAAGAAAGCAAAAAGTCCTGAGGCCTCTTTATATATTTTTCATAAAGTCCCTTTTTTACTTTCATTTCTTCCACAACCCTTTTATTGTTTTTATAACTCTATTCAAATCTTCATCTGTCATCTTTGTATCAGATGGCAAACAAATACCACTTTCAAATATTCTTTTCGAAATATCCTCTCCAATAAAATCACACTCAGCATAAAATGGTTGCATATGCATAGGTTTCCAAATTGGTCTTGACTCTATATTCTCTTCCTCAAGAGCTTCCATTATATCTAATGGCTTAACATTACCATGCAAAGTCATACAACTTAACCAGCAATTTGGTTCATCCCAATCATTAACAGGCATAAATTCAACGCCTTCAAGCATTCCTAATTCTCTTTTATAGAACTCAAATATATATCTCTTCTTTGATACTCTTTCGTCCAGCACCTTGAGCTGACCCCTTCCAATCCCAGCAATAATATTACTCATACGATAGTTAAATCCCAACTCACTATGCTGATAGTGCCGAGCTGCGTCCCTTGATTGACACGCCCAAAATTTTGCTTTAGCAATCTTTTCCTCATCATTAGATACAAGCATTCCCCCACTAGAAGCTGTTATTATCTTATTTCCATTAAACGAAAAAACTCCAAATTCTCCAAATGATCCAACATGTTTACCCTTATAATAAGTTCCAAGTGCCTCAGCAGCGTCCTCAATAAGAGCTACATTATATTTCTTGCATATTTGAACAATTCTATCTAAATCAGCACTAAAACCATAAAGATGCACAACTATTACAGCTTTAGCATTTGGATATTTTTTTAATGCCTCTTCCAACATATCAGGATCCATATTCCACGTTCTATAATCACTATCAATATATACTGGCTTAGCATTTTGATAGATTATTGGGTTTGCTGTTGCTGAAAAAGTAAGAGACTGACACATTACTATATCTCCCTCACCAACACCAACGGCTTTAAGCGCAAGGTGAATAGCACTTGTACCTGTCGATAATGCTACAGCCGCTTTACATCCTACCTTTTGTGCAATTGATTTTTCAAACTCATCTACATTTTTTCCAAGTGGCGCAATCCAGTTTGTATCAAATGCTTCTTTGACATACTTTATTTCATGACCTTCCTCACTCATGTGCGGTGAAGCCAGATATATTCTTTTACCCATGGTCTTCACTCCTTATTCTAATTATTTTCTCATTCAGTTCTCCTCCATGAACAGTTACACTTTGATTTTGACATTTTTTCAACCTTGCCTTTATTTATATTAAGCCAGTTTATTTTTATCGTTTTTTATCTTTGCAAATATGATTATTACAGAAATAATATTTGTCCAGTTTTATCAACTGCTCGTGTAATGGGAAATACTATTGTATCATATCCTGTTTGCAAGACAACTTATTTTGCATATGAAGATAACTATCTTCGGCAATTCAAGTTTTTCTATATACAGAGTGGAAACATATATATTTGCTGTACTAAATACCTTAAACTTATTACATTATATCTTTTTGAATTTTATGCAATTTGTTTTTAGCAAAGTATACTGCTTTTCAAATAAATGGCATAGAAATTTGCTTGTTCACAGCATGAACAACTTTATTCTACATAAATAATCTTTTATTGTCAATTAGAAATATTACTACCTTTACTAATTTTAGCATTATATTATCAAGAATGATAGCAATAAGGAATAATAAGAAAAAATCTAATAAAAACTTTCCAATTGTAGTTTCAAAAAAATAATTTCTGCTCAAAAATTTATAAGCTTCCATAATGAGCTTTTGTAACTTAAATATTGAATATGAGTATAGTAATTTATAAAATAACCAGAAAACGAAATGAAAGTAGTAACAATCAACACAACTAAAAAAACATAATTAAAGTCAGTACCTGTTTTAATGTCAAATGACTTAATTCTTAGACCTGCGCATTAGAAAAAAGCTGGTGAGGTTTGTCCCCACCAGCTTCCTATCTACTCAACCCTTTTTGTAAAATCAAAATCATCGAGTGCATTTCCTGAGCCATCCACAATTGTAGCTTTAGATGCTCTGTAGAATATCACTTGAACATCATCACCGCTGTAATTTTCATTTATAACAACCTTAAATCTTGCACAAGTCTCATCCACATCAGTATCCCTATTATCTTCTCTATCTGCATTGTAGTAGTATATTTTTGCCTCTACTGTATCTCCATCAGCCTTAACCCTAAATTGATATAACTCGTTGTTATCAAGCTGATTTCCATGATTAAGACTTAAGTTCTCCGACAATTCAATGAATACTACAGTTCCCTCACCTCTTTTATAGTAAGCTGAATCAATTGATTTTGCAACTGGCTTAAAGTCTTCGCTTACTCTAACAGGAGAGTTTATTGTCAATTTTTGCTTAAAGATATTTGTAGTATCCACATCTTCTGCATCTTCCAAATCTAAATACAATGAATTACCATTATATCTTCCATCAGATTCAATGTCAGCATTTATATTCAATGTTATTTCATCTTCATCTGAATCATATATTGCATCCCAAGCAGTTATCACTATATCACGGCCTGTATGATCTTTACCAGCTGTAATATAAAAATCATCTGGCTCTAATGTATTAGAATTTATTGATCCACTTACCTTTGCTACTATTGTATTTTTGTCAGTTACAATAGCGGAAGTAATTACAGGTGCATTACTGTTATTAGCTTTAAAATCTCTGCTAGGTATGCTTTTTGCTGACATTTCATTTCCTTTTTCATCCTCAACCGATTCTACTTGAATACGTGAGATTTTATTAACTAATACAATTTCATCTTCATCGTAGTCATCTTCATCAAATGGGAAAGAAATACATACCGTTTTATCATCGGATAATAGGTCTATGTCCATATTATCATCATCCAAATCATAGGTTAAGTTATCAACAGTATAATAATAATTTGTAAACTTAGTTGCTGAACGCTCATCTACCTCTTCATTAAACTTTATATATACCTGATTCTCTTCTTCATTAATATAAACACTAGATACATCTGGTGGAGTGTTGTCATCAACATCTATATCTATAGTTTCATCTATTATCTCATTTTTTAAAGGATTTAAGTCGGTTACCTCTCTAATTGATAATTCATACTCTCCTGATTCAAATTCTTGGCCATCAGCTCTTTTAAGAACCAGTTTAGATTTTACATATTCATCTCCATCTTTATAATAAGTTGCATCAGATAAGTATATTTCGTCATCATCATCGTCTATAAGTTTGAATTTTCCATACTTAGAGAATACTTCTTCGTCAAATTCCAATACTATTTCCTTTTGATTTTCTATAGTATATCCCACATATTCAGGTCTTTCTACATCATAATCTGGCGTTATTGTAAGCGTTATATCATCAGAATTTCCACTGAAATCACTCACATCTTCTAAAGTTATTCTGCATCCTGCTGCAGGTAGTGCATTCTCAACATCATAATATATTGTTAATGTCTTGTTATCATCGTCTAGTTCCATTTTTTCAATCTTTGAATTTGTATTTGTATCTACATCTCTATAATTAGGCTTTTCAATTTTTTCACTGAATCTAATAACTACTTTTGTCTGAGAAGCACTTTTTATCTCTGCTGTTGGTGCTCTATCATCGTCTGCTACTGCAAATCTTGTCTCATTGTCTTCAATTCTATAACCTGCATAGTCTTCAATTTTGTCCTTAACAGTCAAAGTATGAGAGCCTGATGATAGATCTCTTGACAAGTCAAAAGTAACTGTTTTTTCATCATCTGATAGTTTTGGTTGTGAAGATCCAAACAGTCTATCATCGATTCTATAGCTTGAAAGGCTTGTTGCATTTTGTACCGGTTCGCTAAAAGTCACTTCCAATAGAGCATTTCCTGCTGCAACAACCTCAACAACTTTAGGAGTGGTAACGTCTTTTATATTCTCAATAAACAATTCCGCGTCTTCATCTAATCCAACTTCTTCATCAACATTAACTTCCACGTCAGATTGTTGTCTTAATGCATCTTTAAGAAGCAGTGTTACAGTCATTTTATCAGCAGAAAGATCAGCATTTAAAATACTGTTGTCATCAACGTCGTAGTTACTCTTTTCCTCTGCTTCGTCTTCATTTTCTACAGGCTTGCTGAATTTAATCAATACTTCCTTCAAATTCCCTGCTGAAACTGCACTTATACTTTGTTTATCTGGAATAACTATTACCTTTACACTAGCTGTAATTAAAGTACCGTCAATTGAACCGGTAACTGTCTTTTCACCTGCTCTTGATGTATCAACATGTTGCCAGTTAACCCTTACATTTTCTTTAGTTCCATCATCATATGTAGCCTTAACGGATGAAGGCAGTTTTGGAGTAACTCCAATATTTACTGTAACATCACTAACAGACTCTACTGACACTACCTTAGCATAATTAAAACCTGCTTCTTTAGCCTTTTGGGCTGAAACAATATTCTTTTTAACTAGTTTCTCAATTAATTTCTCACCATTTGACTTATATTTTGCCTTTAAGGCCCCATAGGAAATACCGACTAGCGAATCTTTTTTTAATCCTGTATCACTGTTAAATAAGTTACCTTGTAAAGCAGTTAGTCCTCCTACTTCACTTAGTTTAGAGGCCGCACGATCGTATTGAAAATCACCATTATAGCCAAGTTGTTGAAGAATTAATGAACAATACGCCTTTCCGTTTAATGCATTAGTAGGCCTAAAAGTAGAATCTTCCAAATAACCCTTTACGTAGCCTCTTTCAACTGCATATGCTACCTGCCTTTTAGCCCAATCTGCAATTGAGTCTGAATCTCTAAATTTTGATAATATTGAATCTGCTCTTTCTTCTGTATATCCCTTTGCATCTTCTTCCTGTCCGAATATTCTAAGAAGCATAACAACGCCAGTCTGTCTATCTAGCAATCTACCTAAATCTGGATCAAACTCATTTAGGCTTACCCCCTTATAAAGACCAAGCTTGTTCAGTGCAGCCGCTTCATTCTCATAAGTGTATCCACTTGCTGTTACTGGCATTACAGCTATCGATGCTGTCATGGCAACTGCTATTAAAGTCGTAAGTATTTTTTTTAATCTTTTCATACCATCCAACCCTTCCTTTCATTTTTCCACCCTATACTATTTACTTAAATTAAATTATTACTCAGTAAAATGAGCCTTTCTAATGAAATTTCTACTCAAATAATAATTAATTTGTCACTTTAATATTTTGTTAACATTAGGCAATTTCAAAAATAACCTATACAAAATTCAAGTAATAAAGTCCTTCAATATAGTTTTATAAAATCACAATTCACCAGTTATTTTTTGTAATCACCTTATATAAAAAACTGGCAGGAGATATACTCCTACCAGTCTTTTGTAATTAATAATACTGATTAGTCAACATTTTCTGAAAGTTCAAACTCTTCAAGTGCATTACCAGCAGCATCTTTAATTGTTGCAGTAGCAAATGGTAAGAATTTGATTTCAACTTTGTCGTCGCTGTAATCATCAGCTATAATAATCTTAAGTCTTGCACAAGTCTCATCTACATCAGTGTCATCATCATCAGCATCGTCAGCATCATAGTATTCTATAGTTGCTACTACAGTGTCGCCATCAGCTTTAACTCTGAACTGATTTTTATCAGTATCTGAAAGTTCATCGCCATCAACAAGAGCTAAATCTTCTGTCAACTCTATGAATGCTACAGTACCTTCAGCACCATATACTGCTGATGCTACGGAATCATCTGCTTTAGGAGCATAATCATCTTCAACCAAAACACCAACGGAAGCAATTTCTAATTTTGACTCAAAAGCATTAACTGTATCAATATCATCTGCATCTTCAAGCTCTAATTTTATAGCATTACCCTCATAAGTTGCATCAGATGCTATGTCAGCATTTACAGTCAATGTGATTTCGTCGTCATCTGAATTATATTCAGCATCCCATGCAGTTATAACAATATCGTTATCATCATCATCTTTACCTGCTGTAATAACAAAGTCATCTGGATTTACTGTTTTTTCGTTTATTGAACCATCAATCTTAACCACAATTGTGTTTTCATCTGTAACCTTTGCACTTGTAACTTCTGGTGCATCAATATCATCAGATTCAGTCCACTCAGCATCTCCAGGTTCAAAAGCAACTGTTGATATTTCATTACCTGCTAAGTCAGTTACTGAATCTATTTGTATGCTCTCAATATCGTCAACATCTACATTATCATCCCCTTCATCTGTTGGGAACTCAATGCATACTGTCTTGCCATCTGACAATAGATCCAAATCCATTAATTTCTTACTCAAGTCTTTTGATACACCATCTACAGTATACGCATAACTTGAATAATCAGTTGCTGTATCATCGTCTACTTCTTCTGTGTACTCAACATATATACTGTTTTTAGAAGAATTAACAACAACACTTTCAACTTCAGGATCTTCTTGGTCATCAACATCTATAGTAACAGTTTCCTTCATAATCTCATTCTTTAATGGATTATTATCTGCTACTTCAGTGATTACCAATGTGTGTTTTTCTGATGCAAAAACTTTTCCGTCTTTTCTTACAAGAACAAGTTTAGTTTTAACCCATTCGTCATCATCATCATTCCAATAGTACCCAATGTTTTCGTCTGAATCTTCACCTTTAGTATTCTCATAAAGCTCTACATCTACTTCATCATCATCTGCATCTTCAAGTTCAAAAACACCAGTATCAGGAAGTACTTCTTCTGAGAACTCAAGTACTATCCACTCTTGATCCTCTTCAATTGTATACCCAACAAACTCAGGTCTTTCAACATCATAGGATGGCTTAACATCTACTTCGAAGTCAACTGAATTACCACTATAGTCAGTAAGATCTTCTATAGTTATTTCTCCACCAGCTGTTGGTAAAGCATCATCAACATCAAATTTGATTGTAAGTGTCTTATTGTCATCATCCATTTCAACACTTACGATATCAGCACTTGTATTAGTGTCTACATCATCTTTATCAGGAGTTTCAACTTCTTCACTGAATTCGATTACAACTTCTATCTGGGTAGCAGATTTAACTGTTCCTTCTGGAGCTGTTGTATCTTCAACTACAGCAAACTCAGTTTCATTAGCTTCAACAGAGAAGTCTGCATAGTCTTTAACTTTGTCCTTTACAGCTAACTTGTGCTCACCTTCTGATAAACGTTTTGTCAAGTCAAATTCAACTGTTTTACCATTATCTGACAATGTAGGCTGTGCTGCACCAAACAATTTGCCATCAATAGTGTAGTTTGATAAACCTGTTGCAAATTGTACAGGCTCACTGAATGTTACTTTCAAAAGACCATTACCTACTGCAACTACTTCAGCAACTGCAGGAGCTGATGTGTCTTTTACATTATTTAATGTCAAGTCAACTTCTTCTTCAAATCCAAGATCATCATCAAGAGTAACTTCAACATCTTCCTGTTGATCAAGTTCATCTTCAAGAAGTAATGTTACTGACATTTTGTCTTCTGACAACTCAGCATTGACAACTTTATGATCATCAACGTCGTAATTTGCTTTATCTTTTGCTTCGTCTTCATCTTCTACAGGTCTGTTGTAAACAACAACAATTTCCTTAAGATTTCCAAGTGATTTAAGTTCTGCTCTTAATTCAGCAGGTACAACAGTTACTTTAACTGAAGCTGTAACTGAAGTGTTTGCTATTGTACCGTTTACTGTTTGCTCTCCTTCAGCTGAAGTATCAACTGTAGGCCAAGTAACCGCTACGTCTGCAGTAGTTCCATTGTCATAAGTTGCAGCAATAGTAGCAGGCAACTCAGGAGTAGCTCCGATATCTACTGTAACATCATCAATTGCTGCTACTGATGTTATTTCAGCGTAAGCAATCTCAGCTTCATTAAGATTTTCTTCACTAACAACTTCATTTTCTAACAATACCTTAACAAGCTTTTTGCCATCTTCTTTGTACTTAGCTTGCAACACTCCAAAAGATATACCAACCAATGAATCTTTGTTGATTTGAGTATCAGTGTTGAACATCGCTGCTTGTGAAGCACTCAATCCACCAACTTGAGCTAATTTAGTAGCTGCCATATGGTAATTAAAGTCTCCATCATAACCTAATTGTTGAAGAAGCAATGAGGAATATGCTTTACCGTTTAATCCAGCTGATGGTCTGAATGTTGAATCTTCATAACCTTTTACAACACCCTTATCAACTGCATAAGCCACTTGCTTTTTAGCCCAATCTGCTATTGTTCCAGCATCTGTGAACTTAGCAAGCATTGTGTTTGCTTGTTCTTCTGAAAGCAATTCTGCTTCTTCCTCTTGACCAAACATTCTAAGAAGCATAACAACTCCAGTCTGTCTGTCAAGCTTTGTTCCTAAATCAGGAACAAACTCTGTTTCACTTATACCTTTGTACAATCCAACTTTATTAAGTTGTTCTGCTTCTGTTCCATAATTAAATGTTTCAGCGAATGCAGGCACTACTGCCATAGTTGCTACCATAGCAACTGCTACTAATGATGCCAACATTTTCTTGAGATTCTTCATACTCTCAAATCCTCCTTGTATTGTTGTTTTTTTGGGAAGCAGGCTTAAAACTTAAAGCCAGGCCACGCCTTATCCCTCTGTGTCTTAACCTGACCTATATTGCTTTTCCATCAAGACTGGCGCACTCAACCTATTTTGAATTCAAAACTTATTATATCACCGCCTTTTTGGTGAGTCAACATCTAGAATTTAAGTGTAAAGAAATTGTAATAGAATTGAAATAAACTTTGGGAGTTTAAAAAAACACATATTCATTATTTCTGTTACAAAGCCATCATGGAAGCTTTTAAGCTTCTAATCATAAGATTAATATTTTGCTATGCATAAATGGTATCGAATTTTCTATAACTTCGGTTGCAAAGCTTTTTATTTTTGTTTTATTTAGCATAATACAACTAAGTATCTACCCTTTGATTTATTACAATCTATGCAAAACACTTAGAGCAAATTGGGCTTACGCTCCTTTATATTGAATTGGTACACTTTTACATTACTTTCGAATCTCTTGCATTTTTTACATTTAAAAATTTTTTCTCAAAATCTTTGCTCTTTCTTAGAGAGTTTTAAAAAAATACATCTTCAATAATTTAGGCACAAATCCCTTCATGGAAGCTTAAAGCTACCAAACAGAGGAACATTATTTTGTAAATGCAAAAAAGTAAATCGAATTTTTTGAAACTCCAGTTACTCATTTATTTATTTAATTTTGCCTTAAGCAATAAAAAAAGCCGGTTTTCACCGGCTTTTGACACGCTTAAAGGCACTACTTAATACTGCTGAGATTTCTTTCCGCCATTTCAATAGCTTTTTTAACAATATTTCCGCAGTCTCTTGATGAGACAGAACCCCAGCCTTCATTCTGAACGATATTATATACTCCTAACTCTTTTGCTATTTCAGCTTTGAGATTTTCGGACATCATACCGCCATGTCTCATAAGTTTATGCCTCCTTTGATATAAGCATAAGAGCTTATATTTATTTTGCGTTCCTTTATATTATTTACTTTTTTTTATAAAAAATTTGATGAAATTTTTTCAATCTCTAAAATATTGATCTTATCTCAAAAATATAATCTAATTTCAAACCTTCTTTCTCCGAAACAGAATTAAGAAGAATCAAATAAAGACTTTGCAATTGGATTTTCAAAAAAATTTATTTGCATTTTTTGCATTGCCAAATATTTTTCATATTCTGTGAAGGTTAATAACTTACATAATGTGCTTTGTAACTAAAATACTAAATATGTTTTTTTAAAACTTTTTAAATTTTTTAAATGTTCTTGTAGAAAATATTTTATATTATAAAAAATCTCCTTAACAGGTTACATTTTTTTAGTTATGTTAATATAATACACTAAGGTAAAACGAAAAAGCACACACCACCTTATTAAATCAATTTTTCGTTATCCTTAATTTGCAACTTATATATTAATCGTAACTATATAGATTTTACTTACAGAAAGGAGGCGACATATGTCCTATTCCGCAAGAGAATTATTAGCAAGATTAATTAAATGCGAAGCAGGTGGTGAGGGAATAGATGGTATGAAAGCTGTCGCAACTGTCGTTATGAATAGAGTTCATGTTGCCTATGGCGAGTATTTAAAAACCGGGCAAGGAAACCTTAGACTGGTTATATTCCAGCCACGTCAGTTTACATGTGTTATGGGCACCGTTTATGGTGAAGTAAATCCTCAAACTATTTGGGCAACCCCACCAGAAGAAATTCATTATGAGGTTGCAGATTGGGCATTGGCAGGAAACAAGCTTCCCGGAATAGGCGAATGCTTATGGTATTATAACCCTTTCAAACCGTCATGCGGCTATATATTCCCTGCTTCAGGTACAGGCAAGTTTGTAACAAGAATAAATCAGCACTGTTTTTATAGGCCAACTGAACTGTATGCAGAAACATAAACATCTAAAAATAAAATTAGGAGGTTCTATCATGCCAAATCACCTTAATAAAAACTCAATTTTACCAAAAATGAATAATTCCATAACTCCATACCAAAATTATAATAGTGCTGGTGCCACCATGTATACACCAGCTTTGCAACCAACTGCACAGATGCCCACGGGTACTCCTACAGGACCATCATATAGCAGTCCAACACCTGTACAACAAACCACTTCAACTCCAATTGTTCAAATGCCTGTAGAAGCTGAATGTTTAGTACCTGAAACTGTATTAAGTACTGCATATACGCAAGGTTATTTAAAAACACAAATTGGAAGACAAGTAAAGATATCATTTTTAATCGGAACTAATATGCTAGTGGACAGAGAGGGAACTTTAGTTGATGTTGGTACGAGCTATATTATAATTCGTGAAGTAAGAACTGACGATTTAGTTTTATGTGATATGTACTCAATTAAATTTGTAAGGTTCTATTATTAACAGTGTACTATAATTAGGAGCATTATTTTCAAAGCATAAAATGTAGATTATTTCTAACTATGAAATAGGTTATTTACACAAAGCTTCAAAGCCAATGAAAAATCCTTCTATATTTTTCTCGAAATCATTTTACATTATTTAATTTTTATTTTCGAGAAATAATATACATCTACTATAAAAGTAAAAAGATATAATATAATAAACTTTTTGAGTTTTATATATTAGCTAGAGTGTTCCTTTAAAAGTCAGTTTTTTCACCTTGAAATAAACCTCCGAAGTCAGTGAATCTTTATTCTAGCATTCATATTTCAAAGGTGACACTATTTTTTTGAAACACCAATCTATTTTTTATGAATACCCTTTTATTTCATTCTAAAGAATTGAAATAAACACGCAGCGGAATGCGTTGACTTTAATCAACCTCCGCTGCGATTTTAAAACTTTGTACTCTATTGAAAAATGCAAACTCGTTGCTACTGAGCTATATTTTTCTCTGAAGGCACTTTACCTTAATTCTATTTTTAAATAACTATTATCCTTCTACCTATAAAAGTCAAAAGATATAATGTAATAAACTTTTGGACTATTATATATAAATTACTTTGTAGGCTTAGAAATTTCTGTTAGAGCCTCAGAGGCTTCTATATCAAACCTATGATCTGTGGCCATGTCTCCTAATGAGAGCATTCCTACTATTTGATTATTTTCAACAACAGGAACTCGCCGTATCTGCTGCTCAGCCATAATCTTTGATACTTTATCAACATCCATATCGGGGCTCACAGTAGTAACTTTAGATGTCATAACATCTTGAACCTTTGTTTCTTGTGCAGTTTTTCCATGTGCAACATTTCTTACAACAATATCTCTGTCAGTAACAACTCCAACCACTCTATTTTGATCAAATACTGGCACAGAACCTACATTCATCTTCTGCATTATCTGAGCTGCTTCTGCTACTGTATTAGATGGATTAACATATCCAACATTTTTTGTCATCTTTTCTCTTACCTTCATATAATCATCCCCTTATTTTGAGTTCAATAATATTATCTTCATTTATTATTTTCATAAACATTGAATATAATGTTAATAAAATTATCAAAAACCTTGTAAGTATAAAATTGTTATTTTAAAATTATGTTAAGACACCCTTTATTAGATAAAGAAATGTTATAATAGAATTAGATTTTGTAACATTTTATTATGTTTTATATTGAAATCTTATATCTTTAATAAAGCAATGTCTAATTCACACTGTGATGTTATGAATAAGGTAATTAAGAAACTAGTCAATTGATATCAAAAAAATTAATTTGCATTTTTTACATGCAAAATAGTACTCCTTTGTTTTGAGACTTAAGGGTTTCAACAAGAAACTTTGTAACCTACATACTGAAAGATATTTTTTCAATTGACCTAAAAGTATTAAATTAAATTCTTTGTATCAACACTATATATTTAAAGGGCGGAGTTTTATGCATAATAAAATAAAAATTTTATTTCTATCAATTCTTTTTTTATTGGTTCTATTTTTTACTTTCTTCTTTACACCAATTTCAAGTCATATTTATTATTCTTTTTATGATAAAGAAGATCTATATATAAATGTCTCAGTTGTCAATGCACCAGTTCACACAATTTGTGCTGAATCATCTAACACAATCCTTTTAAAATCAACTGTAAAAAACTATGAGGGTAAACCTATGAAAAATGCTCCTTTAGAATTTTTTATTCAGAACGGGGAGGGTACTATTTCTTTAGAAAATACAACAACAAATGCCTTGGGAGAATGTATTTTTTCTTATACACCTCCAAACTACTACGAATTAGAAAACACAAATTATAGTCCTACCGTAAAAATAACATCACAGATTCGTAATACAACAAAATCTTCTTCTTTAAATCTTGCTCTTATATCAACACCTATAGTGATGATATACGGTTTTCAGGAATCACCGGAAGTGTATGCAACTCTTAATGAGTTCCTTACAAAAAACGGATTTGCCTGTAGTATAATGGAATATGATTCAAAAGAAGGAGTTGTTGAAGGTGCAAAAGTTTTAAAAAATTTCCTACATCAAAAAAAGCAAGATTACATGAAAAATGGTATCTTAGTAAATAAATTTACATTAATTACACACAGTATGGGAGGATTAGTTGCAAGATATTATACAACAAATAGAGAATATCTCAAAAATGAAGATATCAATAAAATAATCTTTACTTCAGTACCTCATAAAGGTTCATATATTGCCTCTCTTGGTCAATCAATATATAAAGATAAGTCAATTAAGGATCTTGCTCCGGACAGCGAACTGTTTACAAACATTTTTGAATCAGCTATCAATAAAGGGCTTAATACATCAATACAAATTGCTAATATAACCAGTCAATATGATGAAGTTGTGACACAAGAAAGTTCAAATCTTGACGAATGGAAAATTGACACAGAAATATTCAACATAGGCGAAAATAGTTTTTCGGTGGATAGCATCTTAAGTGGTAATTTGCTGAATGCACCTAACCATAAAGGAATTTTGAATAACAAAAAGGTTTTTCAAAGAATATTAGAGATGCTAAATAGCAATTTAAAATATCCAGCTGAAATTGTTAATTAGCTATTATTAGTTATAGCGTTATAGCTAAATGAATCTTATTTGTTATTTGAATCATGTTATCAGTATCTTCGCAATAATTTAATCTTTTCTACTTTAGACAACTTTCAAAATACATTACCTATAATAATCAAAAAGAGGAAAGCACTTGCTTTCCTCTTTTGATTATTATAATAAGTATTTTTAAATCAATTTTTGTAAATTTTACTTAACAGTGAAATTATTAGGTTCTGCATTAGACCCACTATATGAAATATTAAAACCAAGTGTTACTGATCCTCCTGCAGGTATAGTACCATTATAATTTGCATTTGAAAGAGTTACTGAACTACCACTTTGATTGAAAGTACAGTTCCAAGCATTACTTATCTTTTGGTTTCCAGGGAAACTAAAGTCAACTGTCCATCCATTAACTTCTGAAGAACCATTATTCTTTATTGTCATATTAACTGTAGCACCTGTTCCCCATGAGTTTTGTCCATAGTCAACAGAAAAATTGCCTGTATTGCCTGTATTGCCTGTATTGCCTGTATTGCCTGTGTTGCCTGTATTGCCTGTATTGCCTGTATTGCCTGTGTTACCTGTTGAATCTAAATTCAAATTCGCTGTTACTTTACTTAAACTCTTATCTCCAAATGTTGCATTCTCTACTTTTGCTCCTGCTGTTCCTGCGCTTTTCACCTTAAATGTCAAGTTCGCAAATACTCCGTCATTAGCTATAAACTCATCTGACATTGTGTAATCTAGGAACAATGCTTTTATTGATCCATTTTTATCTTTGTTTATTGCAAAGTTTGTACTTGCATTTGTTACTATACTTCCTGCTTCTCCACTCACATACTCTAACTTACTTGTATCATATGTGATTGTCATATCTGCTGTACTAATTCCATCTGTTGGTACGTTTGCAAATTTTACTGGCAACACTACCTGCTCTCCTGCACTTGCTGTTGCTGATTCTACATATACTGTGAATCCTGATGGTACTGACCCTGTATTACCTGTATTGCCTGTATTACCAGTATTACCTGTATTGCCTGTATTGCCTGTTGAATCTAAATTCAAATTCGCTGTTACTGCTTTTAAACTCTTATCTCCAAATGTTGCATTTTCTACTTTTGCTCCTGCTGTTCCTGCACTTTTTACTTTAAATGTCAAGTTCGCAAATACTCCGTCATTAACTATAAACTCATCTGACATTGTGTAATCTAGGAACAATGCTTTTATTGATCCATTTTTATCTTTGTTTATTGCAAAGTTTGTACTTGCATTTGTTACTATACTTCCTGCTTCTCCACTCACATACTC
>Ga0207721_100165_pt1 | contig 35697 bp, 27 predicted proteins | sample TtaePargueraPR_3_FD_187756 | JGI IMG/M metagenome (GOLD analysis project Ga0207721, IMG submission 187756) | Aerobic enrichment media microbial communities from Bioluminiscent Bay, La Parguera, Puerto Rico - Tt and P2 (1) (SPAdes) | ecosystem: Environmental > Aquatic > Marine > Unclassified ...
AACGCACATCCTTTCCATAAAATGTTTGCTTTCGCAACATTTAAAAACTTTAATTACCAGCAAAAAGTGCACTAAATTGTGCACTTTTACTTTATAATTTTTGTGCATTTTCATGTTATCATTTACAAAACGTAAGTCCGGTTCTGTGAGAGCAAAGAAAACAGAAGTGAACATCTGTTTTCTAGCTACTCGATTAGGACAGGATGTCCTTAATACGCGGGCGAAAAATTATCAAGACAAGGCTAACAGATTCTATGCGAAGGTCTTCGAATGGAGATATTTGACACTAAAACGAGTCAGGTACAACCTTAATGCTAGTTATAAAAAATAATTATTATTAATTTGTATCCTTAGCCAAAAAAGATTTAAAGTCATGAGCGAAGCGAATTTTCTTGGATGATTTCTAAAAATAACTTGTCACTTGGAATTAAAAAATGATTTTATTGGGTTCAACATATAAATACTGACTAATATTTAAAATTGGGAAATGTATTGAAATGATTTGCTAAAATATTTAAAATATACTTATTATGAAAAAGTAGGAGTGAAACTTTATGCATAACCTAAGTATAGATTACTCTATTTCAGCTTTTTTTGTTGTTTTAATATCAGCATCTATCTTAAATCTATTAAAACAGCATTTCATCTTTCAAATTACCGGAATAGCATTTTTGTTTATGTTTATGATCATAAAAGTATCAATGTTATTTAAATCAAATTCAAATATATTATTGGCAGATCTATATTATTCTATATTACCTATTTTATCCTCAATTGGAGCTTGTCTTGTTGCAATGGCTCTAGGGTTTTGGATATTCCCTCCAATAAGAAGAATATTAAAAATTAAAAAAATCCTATAACAAAATTTACATAGAGGATATAAAAATATTACGGCGAAACTTTATGTAAACAACTATTAGTTAGGAGATGTAAGCATGAAGAAGACTTTATTACTCACAATAATTATTGCTATATTCTTAATGGGGATGAGTCAGTCTTATGCAGCAGGCCAATATTTTTCAGGTATGTGGGGAATCATATCTAGTTCTAAAATAGCGGTTAGTGGATCAGCACTAAATTTAGAGAGAGCTCCCGTAACAATTAATGGCCGTTTGGTAGTACCTGCAAGATCTGTTTTTTCGCAAGTGGGTGCAAAAGTGGATTGGTACGAAGCAAGAAACAGACTAGTTATCACTAAGGGCAATGATGAGATAATAATGTATATTGGCTACATCAATTGCTATGTAAATGGTGTTATAAAGAAGATGGAGGCACCTGCTATACTATTTAATGGAACGGTTATGGTTCCGGTTAGATTTGTTGCTGAAACATTTAATGTATCGGTAGGCTGGAGTGGGAAAAATTCTACAGTATACTTAGGGGAAATGCCAAAAGAAGTGATTGAAGAAATACCTGCAAGCGGAGGAGGCTCTTCTAGTGTTAAGGGACGTGTTGTTGTTATTGATGCAGGGCATGGAGGAGCACAATCTGGAGCAGTATATAGTAAAGTGGCAGAAAAAGATTTAAATCTTGGTATTGCAGAGAAATTAAATACCAAACTGAAAGAATTAGGTATAATAACTTACATGACAAGAAGTGGCGATTCTACTGTAAGTTTGTATGCAAGATCAGGGCTTGCAAATAGGAAAAATGCTGATTTGCTTATTAGTATTCATAATAATGCTGGGTATTCAAAGTATAATGGCAGTATGTCGTTGTATTACCCTAGTTCATCTAAAACAAAAGGCAATTTGTCTTCCTTTGAGTTTGCTGATATTGTGCAAAAAAATATGTGCAATACGCTAGGGTCAAATGATATGGGAGTTATTGCTCGCTCTAGGTTAGCTGTTTTAAGAACTTCTAATATGCCTGCGGTAATAGCTGAAGTGGGTTATATGTCAAATGCAACGGAACTTAGAAAGTTAAAAACTTGGGAATACCAGCAGAAGGCAGCTGAAGCTCTAAAAAAAGCAATTGTAGAAAGTCTTGAAGAGATGTATAGATAAGTATATAAAATTTTTTTTCATAATTGACTTAAGGCAGCATCAAATAAATAGCTGAGCAACTGGAGTTTTAAAAAACTTGATTACGAAAGTAAAAATTATACAATGTAAAATGGTTTTCGAGAAAAATATAGTTTAGAGATTTTTGAATAATAAAAAATTCATTTCTCCTCCTAAACTGGCATCAAAATAATGATGTAAGTTTTTTTATTTCATAACATTTATTTGAATCTGATGCATTATAGTTGAAGCGTTTCTTATTGAAGCATATACAAAAAACTTGTTATGTTTTCATGTAAGATATTCGGATCAAGTCTGCCCTTTTTAGCATCTACAAATAGGTTTTCATAAGCTTCTAATGCTCTTTTTAATTGTTGCTTTTTTTCGTGGCTCCAATTGGGCTTGCTTTGATATTCCTTTATATCATCAATATAGGTTTTTATAATTTCAAGTGTCTTTTCGCTAGTTAACATAAAACCTCCTTGTACATAAAATTTTTTTTGAAATTTTTTATAATTCTAAAATGTATTTTTGCTATCCCTAGGTATAGAATTTTCTTTATTAAAGATTTTAATACGAAGAATAATTTGCCATATTAAGTGTTTTATAATATAAATCTATACGCATTGTCATTTCTAAAATCTATACGCCTGTGAAATAGGACGCACCCCGCTACTAATTTATTATGTTTAACTTAAAGAATTTTTTTGTTATAATATACTAAACATAAAAAGGATGATTTCAATGAAATCATGCCTTTATATTTCAAGATTTAGATAATAACAATCAGGAAAGGTAGCTTTATATATGAATGAAAAGACCATAAGGATTTTAGAATATAACAAAATAATAGATAGGTTGGTATCACTTACAGCATCAAGTCTAGGTTCAGAATTGGCTAAACAGCTTGTTCCGGATAATGACTTTGAAAAAGTTAAAATAAACTTGAAGGAAACTAGTGACGGAGTAAACTTTATTTCAAGAAGGGGCAGTCCACCTTTAGGAGGTATTCATAATGTTAGAGATAGTATAAAAAGGGCTGATATGGGCTCAATGCTAAATCCCGGTGAACTCATACGTATAGCAGGGGTATTGCGTGCAGTTAGAAATCTAAAGAACTATTCAAACGGTGGCAATATTAAAGAAGATGATAACGATAATATTATAAGAGAATTGATTAACTGTCTTGAAGCATCTAAAAGGGTTGAGGATAAAATTAATCTGTGCATATTAAGTGAGGAGGAAATATCTGATAATGCGAGTTCTGCACTGGGGAATATTAGAAGGCAGATGCGTCATGCGCAGAATTCAATAAAAGATAAGTTAAATGACTTAGTAAGGTCATCAAAATATCAGAAATATATGCAGGAGTCAATAGTTACTATGAGGGGTGACAGATATGTTGTACCTGTCAAGCAGGAATATAGGAGTGAAATACCCGGGCTAATACATGACTCTTCTGCAAGTGGAGCAACTATATTTGTTGAACCTATGGCTGTTGTAGAGGCAAATAATGCTATACGAGAGCTTAAATTAAAAGAGCAAGTAGAGATTGAAAGGATACTGCAAGAGCTAACTGGTGAAGTGGCTGAAATAGCTGTCGGTCTAAAGACGGATATTACGTTGTTGGCAAAATTGGACTTTATTTTTGCTAAGGCAAAGCTAAGTTTAGATTACAATTGTGTTTGTCCTAAGCTTAACAGTGAAGGAAAAACTGTTATCAAAAAAGGAAGACATCCGTTGTTGGATCCTAAAACTGTAGTACCTATAGATTTTTGGATAGGCGAAGAATTTGATACACTTGTTGTTACAGGACCAAATACAGGTGGGAAAACGGTTACTATTAAAACTGTAGGCCTGTTTACTCTTATGACACAAGCAGGGCTTCATATTCCTGCTAATGAAGGAACAGAGGTAAGTGTTTTTAACAAAGTATTTGCAGATATTGGAGATGAACAGAGTATTGAACAGAGTCTTAGCACCTTTTCATCACATATGAAAAACATTGTAGACATATTAGAAAGCGTAGATAATAATTCTCTTGTTCTCTTTGATGAGCTAGGTGCAGGAACAGATCCTACCGAAGGTGCTGCGTTAGCAATGGCTATTTTAGAGCATCTTAGGGAAAAGGGATGCACCAATGTTGCTACTACTCACTATAGTCAGCTTAAAGTTTATGCTGTTACGACTCCTTTTGTTGAGAATGCTTGTTGTGAGTTTGATGTTGAGACTCTAAAGCCAACATACAAACTTTTGATTGGTGTGCCAGGTAGAAGTAATGCGTTTGCAATATCAAAAAGATTAGGGCTTATTGACTCAGTGGTTGAAAGAGCAAAAAGCTATCTAACAAGCGAAGAAATAAAATTTGAAGATATGCTTTTATCCATTGAAAAGAATCTTAATCAGTCTAAGAGTGAAAGAACACAGGCACAGGTTTTAAAAATTGAGGCAGAAAAAATAAAAAATGAAATAGAAGTTCAAAAGAAAAGATTTGAGGATAAAAAGGAGAATATAATAAAAGAGGCTAGGCAGGAAGCTAGAAAACTTTTGCTAGAGGCAAAGAATGAAGCCCAAGATATTCTTTCCCAGATGAGAAAAATAAAAATGGAAAAGGAAAGTGGACAAAATCAAAAGGCAGCTGAAGAAATGAGACTTAAGCTGAAAAATAGGATAGATACTATTGAAGATGCTTTAAGTAAGCCTATTATACCTAAAAACACACTTGTTAAACCGCCTAAAAACCTTAAGCCAGGAGATAGTGTTTTAATTACTAATCTGAACCAGAAGGGAACAGTTATAACATCTCCCGACAAGAACGGTGAGGCAATTGTTCAGGCTGGAATTATGAAAATAAATGTGCACATTACCAATTTAAAAATAGTTGATGAACAGAAAGAACAGATAAAGAAAACTGGAATGGGAGAAATAGGTATATCTAAAGCTAGAAATATCTCAAACGAGATAGATGTAAGGGGATTGAGTATTGATGATGCTTTAGAAGTTGTTGACAAGTATCTAGATGATGTAGTTATAGCTGGTCTTTCAGAAATATGTATAATACATGGCAAGGGTACTGGAGTTTTGAGAAATGGGGTTCACAAATATTTAAAAAGAAATAAAAGGGTAAAATCCTATAGGCTTGGAAAATATGGAGAAGGAGAAGACGGAGTTACAATTGTAGAGATTAAGTGAAATTTATTAGCCTGTTAAACAGGATATGTTATTACGTGTTAAACACAAATTAGTATTGTTTGGAAAGTAGAACGTACGAAAGTATTGACAAATGGTAAAGAAAACTATATTTTATAAGTAGTTCGACAAACTACTAATTTTTAGGAGGACTCGTAGACCAGTAGATGCGGGTCTTTTTCCTTTGTTGTATAATTCTTTTTATTATAGTTTTCCACCTGTGAAATAGGATTGCTAGAACAAAGATTCACTGACTTTATGAGGTATCTATATAAAAGTCAAATAGTTTATTACATTATATCTTTTTTACTTTTATAGCAGATGTATATTCTTTCTCGAAAATAAAGATTAAATAATGTAAAATGTTTTTCGAGAAAATATAGTTATTTTTTGGAATGACTTTATCAAAGAAGTCACATAAACCAAGAAAGATATTGGTAAATTAATGTAATAACTAATAGACTTAAGCAGAATTTTTATATATAATACCTATTAGTATCTCTCAAAAATAAAAAACAAATAAGGTGAAATATTTTTTAAGGTAAAATATTTTCCAACAAAAATATAGTAAAGGGTAGATTTTTAATGTAACTTATAGCAAAACAATACTTATTAGTTGAAAATTGAAAATAAACGATTGATTTTTTATTTCATGCAGTGGTAATTTGTGCTAAACTTTAGTATAATATTCGGGTATCTCTTATTAAAGGCTTATAAATAGAATAGATATAATAAAAATAAGCTCTGAAAATTTTGATTATTATTTTATTTGAAAGATTTATATATGTGGATATTAGGTGGCTTCAAAAAATAATCGATCAACTGTCCTTTCAAAAAATCTGATTTATATTTTTTGGATTACCAATATTGTTCCCCTACTTAGGAAGCTTTAAGCTTCAATGGTTGGATTTGTGACCTAAATAATGTATATGTATTTTTGAAATAGCTTTAAGGGTTTTTAAAAACAAGTATGAGTTATTTCCAAAGAAATATATATTTTTTATAAGGAAAGATCAAATAAATAACTGAGCAACTGGAGTTTCAAAAAATTCGATTTGATGTGCTTTGTGACAGAAATAATGAATATGTATTTTTTTGAAACTCCCTAAATAAGGTGATTTTAAAAAATAACTGCTCAATTATAGGTTGTTTTTTTAAACTGCCTAAAGATTAGGAAGCAATAAAATTAATTATAAATCTAAAGGAGGAGTAAGAATGGTTTTAAAAAGAAGTTGTACTAAGTACTTGTGTTTTATTCTGTCATTTGCTATGTTTGTTAGCATAATGACAACTGTTAAGCTACCGGTATTGGCAGCTGACGCAGAGGTAACGAACGAAGACGTACTGGATTTAACACCGCTCCACAGTGTATGGGATGATTATTTCCCAATAGGAATGGCTGCAAGACCTGATTTGATAGACTCAGAATCTTACAGCTCTTATATCAAACATCATTACTCCAGTTTGGTTGCTGAAAACTGTATGAAACCTGAGGCAATACAGCCTACAGAAGGTGAGTTTACGTTTGATGATGGAGACAAATTAGTTGATTTTGCTTACGAGAACAATATGGAGATGAGAATGCATACATTACTATGGCATAGTCAGATTCCAGATTGGTTTTTTGAAGATCCTGACGATTCAACTAAGCCAGCTACAAGCGAAATGCTTTTAGCAAGATTGAAAACTCATATCGAAACTATTATGGAACATTATGATGGTAAAATAGATACTTACGATGTAGTAAACGAAGTTATTTCCGATGGCGAAGGACTCCGTGATTCAAAATGGAGGTCAATAGTTGGGGATGTTGACGGAAACGGAGCCGATGATGATTACATACTTGCAGCTTTCAAATATGCTTTTCAAACAGCTAACGAATTAGGTGATGATAAGGTTAAATTCTGTATAAATGATTATAGTATAGAATCTAATGCTAGAAAGCTTGATACTATGTACTATCTAGCTGAGAAAATAATCGAAGTGGCTGAAGAAGAAGGTATATCAAAAGATAGAATTGTTGTAGGTTTCCAGATGCATATTAATATGTATGGTCCTTCAATTAGTCAGATTAAAAAGTCTCTTGAGAAATTTATTGATATGGGAATTAAGGTTCAAGTAACTGAGCTTGATGTTTCAATTTACAAGTCCAGTGATGAGGCTTCAAAGAAACTTACTGATAATGTGTTGTTGCTTCAGGCTAAAAGGTATAAGGAGTTATTTGAGCTTTTTAAAGAAGAATCCCAAAAAGGACTTCTAGATTCAGTTACTCTATGGGGAGGCGATGACGGTGCGTCTTGGCTAAATGATTTTCCTGTAGAGGGCAGGGGTGATGCTCCACTTTTATTTGATAGAAACCTTAAGGCAAAACCTGCTTACATTGCATTAACTGACCCAGACAGTTTACCGGTGTATATACAACAGATTAATGCTGTAAAAGCTACAACTGATGTTGATAAGTTATGGGATTTAGTTTCATATACCGATGTAGATCAATCTGTAAATCAATCTGTATATAGCTCGGCTTATAGTACTGACAATGCCACAGCAGGCATTAAAATAATGTGGGATGACAATAACTTGTATATTCTTTCACAAGTAGAAGATAAGACTCCTAATGTAAAAGACAGCTTTGATATATTCCTTAATACAGATTTTAATACATCTGAAGATGATAAACATTTTACTATAACCTCAAATGATGAGGAAATTAAAGATATTACATATTCTACCGAATCTAACGAAGACGGTTATGCAATTCAGGCAACTATTTCGATTTCAGATTTAGCACCTGAAATTGGAGATAAAATAGGCATTGATTTTAGAGTAAATGATTACAATGAGGACGGTATATTAACATCACAAGTTGTATGGAATGATGTTAAGAATCAATTAGATACAGATTTATCAAAAGTTGGACGTTTAGTTCTTGACGAAGAGATAAAACTCCTTAAAGTAAAAAATGGTACTCCAGTTATTGACGGAAATGCTGATGATATTTACAATAGCGTTGATGCAACTAGTACTGATGTATGGGTAGTTGGTTCGACAGGTTCAAAAGCTAAATTCAAGACCTTGTGGGATGACAAAAATCTATATGTTTTAGCTGAGGTAACTGACAGTTTGCTGAGTAAAGAAAGTGCAAATGCTTATGAGCAGGATTCAGTGGAACTATTCTTTGATCAAAATAACGGCAAAACTTCATCTTATGAGGCAGATGATTATCAAATAAGAGTCAATTTTGATAACGAAGTTTCATATAATCCGGGTGAACTAGAAGGCTTTACTTCTGTTACCAATACAACAGAAACAGGGTATACTTTAGAAGCGGCTATACCATTTACAGATATTAAAGCAGAAACTGGCATGCTTTTAGGTTTTGACCTTCAGGTTAATAATGATGAAAATGATGATGGTACCCGTGATAGTGTAAGTATATGGTGCGATCCTTCAGGTCAATCATGGCAGAATTTATCTGGCCTTGGAAATATAATTCTTGATGGGACTAAGGCTACAAAATTGAAACCTGGATATGGTCTTGATTCAGATGAAAGAATGGTTTCAAGCTTTGGTTCTCCTGTTATTGATGGTGAAGTAGACAGTGTATGGGAAAATGCACAAGTGACTGCACCGAAATCTGTATCAGCTGGTGTTTATGCCGAAGCTACATTTAAATCCTTGTGGGATGATAATGCTTTATATTTCCTTGCAGAAGTAGAAGATGAATATATGTCCGTTGAGTCTGGTAATCCATATGAACAGGACTCTTTAGAAATCTTTGTGGATGAGAATAATGAAAAGACAAAAGATTATGGCATAGATGATTTACATTTGAGAGTAAATTATGAAAATGTTCAGACATTAGATAATGGGGATCAAGAGAGGTTCTTCTCCAGTACAAAAAAAATAGATGGAGGATATTTGATTGAAGCAAGAGTTCAATTAAAAGACAAACCTTCAAACGGAAAGGTTATTGGCGTTGAATTACAGATTAATGATGGAGTAGGCGCGACAAGAGTTGGAACTATCAATATTTTTGATTCAACAAATGGTGCATGGAATGACACAGGAAAATTTGGGGAACTCATTCTTACAGGTAAAGAAGATGGTGCAACTAGTGGTCTAAATCCATATAATCTGATGAATCTTATTAAAAAGACAGAGAAACTTGATTTTACACGCTATACAAATGAAAGTATTGTAACAGATGCAATTAAAACTGCTGAAGAAGTGCTTGCAGATAAAACTGCTACTCAGCAGGAAATTGATGATCAGTATGATGCCTTGAAAGAAGCAATTGGTAAGTTGGAACTTACTGAGGAAGCACAAAATGAGAAATACTTTAAACCGCTTCCTGAAGAGTACAGGTTGGATAATGAAAAGAATGGTACTATTGAAAGATTAAGTTATGATTATGCTGATGCAGACAATAGTACAATTGCTAAGGATGTTAATATCTATCTTCCTTATGGATATGATCCTTCAAATACTTCTAAAAAGTATAATGTATTGTATTTGATGCACGGTGGCGGGGAAAATGTGAATACCATATTTGGTGGCCCTGGTGAGAGCAAGGAATTAAAGAAAATACTAGATAATATGATAGCAAACGGAGAAATTGAGCCACTTATAGTTGTTACACCATCATTTTACGGAGGTATAAATGATGGTAATGTGGAGTTGTTCCATGAGGAATTGACCAGTGAGATTATTCCGTTGGTTGAGACAAAATATAATACATATTTAGAATCAAAAAGCACTGAAGATATGAAAGCTTCAAGGGAACACAGAGCATTTGGCGGATTCTCAATGGGTTCAATGACTACTTGGAATGTATTTGCGAACTGTCTTGACTATGTCAAATATTACATGCCTTTATGTGCTGGCTTTAGGTTTGGCGGTGAAAATCCAGGTGAACAGAGCTCAGCAGAGTATTTGGCAAGTGTTGCAAAAAATTCTGGATATAATGTACCGGAAGACTTTAAAGTATTCGCTGCTTCAGGTAGTGCAGATATTGCGCATCCTGGTATGGAGCCTCAGATGAATGAGATGAGAGAATTGACAGATACTTTCATTTACTCATCTGATACAACAAAAGGAAATTTATACTTTATAGTGTGCGATGGTGGTACACATGCTTGGGGTTACGTTAATCAGTATATATACAACATATTACCAGATTTATTTGCTTCTACCAAAACACCAACAGTAGATAATGGTTTGGATTCTGAGGGAAGAATGGTTTCTAACTTTGGATCACCGGTTGTAGATGGTATAGTAGATGATATTTGGAACGATGCACAGGTAGTTACACCACAATGTGTAGTTGGTGAGGTTTATGCTTCAGCTACTTTCAAATCATTATGGGATGATAATGCATTGTATCTACTTGCAGAAGTAAAAGACAGCAATTTATCAGTTCAATCTGAAAACCCATATATGCAGGATTCTTTGGAAATCTTTTTAGATGAGAACAATGATAAGACAGTAGAATACGGCATAGATGATATGCATTTACGAGTTAATTATGAGAATTACCAGACTTTAGATGTTGGAAATGCAGAGAGATTTTACTCTAAAGCGGTTAAAAAAGATGACGGTTATTTGATAGAAGCAAGGATTGAATTGAAATCCGAACCGTCAAATGGAAAAGTTATGGGACTTGATTTGCAGATAAATGATGGACTAGATACTGAAAGATTAGGTACTATCAATATTTTTGATGCAACAGGTAATGCATGGCAAGATACTAGTAAATTTGGAGATATCTTACTAACTGGTAAGACGGATGATGCAATAACAGGATTAAATCCATATAATTTGCTGAATCTTATTAGTATAACAGAAAAACTTGACTTTACCCGTTTTAAAAACAAAAATGTAGTTTTTGATGCAATAAAAATTGCTGAAGAAGTTCTTGCTTTAGAAAATGTAACTCAACAACAAATTGATGAGCAATATAATTCTATAAAGGCAGCTATCGATAAGTTGGAGTTAACTGAAGAGGCAGCTAATGAGAAAATATTTATACCGCTTCCTGATGAATACAGGGCAGAAAATGAAAAACAAGGTACAATCGAAAAATTAGAGTACGATACAGCTAATTTAGAGAATGGTATGGATACAAAATATCTTAACGTTTATCTTCCTTATGGATATGACTCTACTAATAAAGATAAGAAGTATGATGTTTTATACTTGATGCATGGTGGTGGAGAGAATGAGAATCTCTTATTCGGCGGACCTGGTGAGAGTAAAGAGCTAAAGAGAATAATAGATAACATGATAGCAAAAGGAGATATTGAACCATTTATAGTTGTTACTCCTACTTTTTATGGCGGTAAAGATGATGTGGCGTTCTTCTATCAGGAATTACTCAGCGACGTTATTCCTCTAGTTGAATCTAAATATAATACCTATGCAAAATCAACAAGCTTGAAAGATATAAAGGCTTCTAGGGAGCACAGAGCATTTGGCGGATTCTCTATGGGATCAGTATGTACTTGGTATACATATATAAACTGTCTTGATTATATCAAATATTATATGCCTCTAAGTGGTGACTGTTGGGCATTAACCGGGGATGCTAGCAACGAAAAATCTAAGGAAACAGCAGAGTTACTAGCAGATGTTGCAAGGAAATCCGGTTATAAACCTCAGGACTATATGTTGTTTAGTGCTACAGGCAGTGCGGATATTGCATATCCTAACTTGAAACCTCAGATAGATGAAATGAAAAAAATAACAGATACTTTCATTTACTCTTCTGATACAACTAAAGGAAATCTCTACTTTATGGTGTGCGAAGATGGTACACATGCATGGAATTTTGTTAACCAGTATATCTACAACATATTACCTGATTTGTTTAAAGAAAGCACAACAACTGATACAAGTAGCAATAATTCTTCCGACAAATCAAGTAAGTCAAAATCAAAAAGAAAAAATAGCTCTGCAACTCCAACACCAACTGTAACACCAACTACAACGCCAGATACAGTAGAAGAGCAAACAGATAAAATACCAGCAGTTGGCTTTAGTGATATATCTAATCATTGGGCAAAAGACTCAATAAATGATCTAATATCAAAAGATATATTATTTGGATATGAGGATGGTACAATCAGACCTGATAATAATATATCAAGGGCGGAGCTTACAACGATTGTGATTAGAGCTTTGGGATTAGAACCATCTGAAAACCCTGTAGTGGATTTTGCTGACAAAAATAGTATACCATCATGGGCAGCAGGTTATATAGCTTTGTCTAAAGAAAAAGGTATAGTATTGGGATTTGAAGATAAAACATTCAGACCTGATAAGGATTGCAGCAGAGAAGAAGCAGTAACGATTATTATGAAAGCATTTAAGCTTGGAGAATCAGATAGTGAACTTGGGTTTAAAGACGTGGAGGATATTTCAGATTGGGCATATAAGTATGTAGCAAAAGCTACCCAATCACAAATTGTTTTGGGTTATCCAGACAACACATTTAAACCTGCTAAAAGTATAACTAGAGCAGAAATATTTGCTTTATTGTCCATGTGTTTGGATAAAGAATGATTAAATTAATTGGGTTATAAACCTAAACATGTAACAAAGGGAAGGTCTTTATCAATAAGACCTTCCCTTTGAATTTTATATATTTACTGCTTATGTAGAGTGTTTTGACTTATAATGTTCTAATCCTCATCTGGAATGAACACTTCTTTGCTATTTATTTCACCCATAATTTTGTCATATGAACCGTTATCTTTGATTGATTTTATAAGTGAATTCATTATCTCTTGTTTTTTCTTTCCTTCAGCATTCTTTTTAAATATTATAGCAGTATCAAAAGAATCGTATTTCTGTCTCTTTATATTCTTTAACTGTAATTGTGCAAGTAATGGGTCACATACATCCATTGCGGCTATGTATCCATCGATCCGACCTGAGTCTAGTTTTTGCAATCCTGCATCAGGAGCTGATTCAGGAAAATCGCCAATATATTCCTTGACTCCTAGCTGCATTTCAACGTTAAATTTCTTATCCATAACGTTTTCAGGTGTCAGACCTTTGACATTTTTATTTGTATAAAGTACATAAATAACCATTCCAAAAGGTTCTGTAGTATAATAAAACTTATCATCGCTGTCAGTAACATTATGTTGTTTAACATACGGACTGTGACAATCTGCAGTTCCACTGAGGATATTTTCAATTGAACGAGCCATTGGGTACACATCAAAACTGATTTCACCGTCTTCATATTCCTCAGCCATAGCTTTAACTAATTCAACTAGAGCTCCTGTTTTTTGTTCAGTGACCAGAGGCGGAATAATAGGAAGGGAAACTGAAATATTTGATTGTGTTGATGTGTTGGTTTCAGGTGGTTGTGTAGCAGCATCTGTCGCAGAGGGTACAACAGTATCATTTTCTGGTGTGCTTGAATCAACTTTCTGTGCACAGCTAGACAATAGAACGGAAATTAAGCATAATACCTGCAGTAAAGAAATTACCTTAACATAAGATTTTATTTTCATCTTGCAGTTCCTCCTTAATGGTTTTTTTAATATCATGGATTAGCTTTGAAAAGAAATAATTTAGATTTTAAGGTTTCCCTCCTTTTAGGGATATAAGATTTGTAATAGGGAGTTTCAAATGATACATTATTCAATAATCTAGGTACAAGACCAATTATAGAAGCTTTTAAGCTTCTAATCATAAGAATATTATTTTGCTATGCAAAGATGGCACCAAATTCTTTCAAAATCCAGTTGATTAGATGTTTATTTGATTTTGACTTAAGCGGTTTCAAAAAATAACCTATACCAGTATTTACATCACAAAACCCTTCAACCTAGATCTTTTTGAAACCGCAATTGAGTATTTATTTTTTTGGAATCATCTTAATTAAGAATATACTCTGTTTGTTATTGAATTGAGGTTTTTTGCTGTTTCAGCCAGTTCTTGACTTGCATCTTTAATTTTAGACATCATTTCTAATTGTATTTCGGTATCTGAAGCAACTTCCTGAGAAGTTGCAGCAGTTTGTTGGGATATTGCAGATAGATCTTCTATCATATAGTTAATTTCCTCTTTTTTAGAATCCATAGCCTTACACAACTCAAAGACTTCACTAATCTGTGCTTTGGTTTTTACTATAGCATCTGATATATTGTTAAATATTTTTTCTGTATGAATTACTGATTCTGATTGTGTTTTTGTGATGCTATCAATATCTTTAACTATTTCTACTGTATGCTCGGATTTTTTTAGGATATCTGCCACTATTGAATTGATTTCTTTAACTGAGTTTGATGATTGTTCAGCCAATTTTCTTATTTCATCAGCTACAACTGCAAATCCTTTTCCCGCATCCCCTGCTCTCGCTGCTTCAATAGCAGCATTCAATGACAGAAGATTGGTCTGGGAGGATATATCAGATATAACTTTTGTAACTAGATTAATTCTTTCAATGCCTTTATTTGATTCAATTATAGCTTTATAAATGCTATCTGATGCAATACTACTTTTTTCAGTTTTATTGAGTAGATCAGAAATAATAGAATTACTGCTTTTTTCGTAGTTTTCTGTTGCTGTTATTTCATCAGCTAGTAGGTTTGACGAGGTGAATACAGACTCTATTGTTTCTGACAATTCTTTTACCTTAATTGCTCCATTGCTGATTTGTTCTGCTTGATCTACTGCACCTTGAGCTATGTTAGAAATTGAATTAGAAGTAGATTCAATAATGTTAAAATATTTGTTTGATATTGCTAACAGGTCCTCCGACGAGGAAAAAAGCTCTTTTGAAGTATTATTACTTTCAGAAGTCAGGTTCGCTAAGGCGTATATCATTTTGTTAAGCTGACTGCTAAGAACGCCAATTTCATTTTTTGATGATATTTTTACTGTTTTACTGAGATTACCCTGTTCGATTTCTTTCATAACTTCTATTATTTTAGCAATATTTTTTGAAACTGACCTTGAAATTAAACTAATTACAATATAAATAATCAGAATAATTATAAAACTTACAACTATATTAATAATAACTTTGTTAACGATCTCTTTGTTTGTATAATATGATGTAAACGCTAATTCAATTTCACCAAGTTTTTTCTCATCTTTTATTACATCACTTTTTTTTACTGTTAAAAGAGAAGCGTTTTCAAAAGCAGTACCCTTTTTTTGTTTTGAATATATATCGTTTCCATTTTCATCTCTAATATGTACAGAAGCAACGTTAGAAGGGTTCATTAGGGCATCACCTAGAGATTCTATACCTGAAACATTATAATTCCACAATGGATCTATGGCTGAATACTCAGCTAGTTTCAATGTACTAGTGATTGTTTGATTTAAGTTGTTTTTTTGGTTTGATTTCTCAAGTAGACAAGTGGCAATTGTAGAAATTGAAAGTATAATAAAAACTAAAATTGTAGTAGGAATAATAAAGGAATTAGAAAGCTTCTTAAAATTGGATAATAGCATATTATAAGCCATCCTTTCAATATCTAGTATCAGGGAGTGGTGCAGTTTTTTTGTTTTTCCTTAAAAAATATGAATGTTTGAAATAAAAAAATAAAGAATGTCGATTTTTTAAATGAACTGATAAAAAAATATGTAAATCTCATTTTGGAGAAACTTATCTAATACAATGTTTGTACACAATCTATATAAATAATTCTACAAAAAAGTAAAAAATCCTTCTTTTAGAAAAATATGAGCTAAAAATTGATTGTTTAACAATTTTTCAAAACCAATAAAAAATTCTTCTATTAGCTATGGTATTTTTTAAAAAGCTGGATTTTTGTTCTAGAGGTATACCTCTGAAGTCAGTGAAACTTTGTTACAGCAATCCTATTTATCAGGCGAAAAATATATATGTGTAATATATTACAAAGCAACGAGTAAAACTCTGAATAATTCAATGAGTATGATTTAGGGTTATACAATAAATATTACCATATAAACCATAAAATGCTGCATTAAAGTATACGCTGTAACATAATTTGTAATGTATCATAAAAAAATACTTTTTTTATAAAATATTATTGTGCGCATTATAATAGTGTGGTACCATCTAAGTAACCGGTTTAGTAAGGCAGTTACATAGTGTAGAAGTATAGAATATTACAGTTGGGTAAGGATGTGTTTAATAAAATAAAAAGGTCTTAATAAAAAAAAGGGGGAAATTTTATGAGGAAATTTTCAAAAATCGCTTCACTAGCTTTGGCAGGGGTTATGGTGTTATCTTTGGGTGCGTGTGGGCAAAAAACTCAAACTTCATCATCTTCAGATGATGTACCAGGTGCTAATGGCAAAAAAATCGTTGTGGGATTTTCACAGATAGGTGCCGAAAGTGAATGGCGTACTGCAAATACAAAGTCTATAAAGGAAGCGTGTGAAAAAGCAGGTATTGAATTAAAGTTTTCTGATGCTCAGCAGAAACAGGAAAATCAGATAAAAGCAATAAGGTCGTTTATTGCTACTAAGGTTGATTATATAGCACTTGCTCCTGTGGTTGAAACTGGTTGGGATACAGTTCTTAAGGAAGCTGCCGATGCTAAAATTCCTGTTATACTAGTTGACAGATCTGTAAAAACAACTGATGGAAAAGATGATCTTTGGGTTACAAGAGTAGGTGAAAACTTTTATCAAGAAGGTGTTGACCTTGCCACTTGGGTAAAGGATAATGAAGAAAAGTTAGGATTTAAAGATAAAGCAGAAGTTAATGTATATCAACTCGAAGGAACTGTTGGTTCAGGTGCAGCTGTTGACCGTGGTAAGGCTTGGGCGGATACAATGAAAGACACTAAATTTAAGACAGTTAAATCTCAGACAGGTGACTTTACACGTGCAAAGGGACAAGAGGTTATGGAATCATGGCTTAAGTCAGATGAAGGAAATATTGATCTTGTATATGCACACAATGATGACATGGCTTTAGGTGCTGTTCAAGCTATAGAAGCTGCAGGCTTAAAACCTGGTGTTGATATAAAGATCGTATCTGTTGACGGTGTTAAGGGTGGATTCCAGGCTATGGTCGAAGGTAAAATCAACTGTATCGCAGAATGTTCACCACTTACAGGTCCTAAATTAGTTGAAACAATTCAAGATCTTGCAGCAGGCAAAACTGTTGACAAACTTACATACGCAAAAGAAGGAGTATTCCCACAAGAGGTAGCTAAAGATGTAATAGGACAACGTGAATATTAAGAGTAATTAAAGTTAAAAAACAACACACTTAGGAGTTTCAAAAAATATATATGAAAATTTCAGTTATAAAGGTCATTATGGAAGCTTTTAAGCTAACAAGCATAGGATCATTATTCTTCTATGAAAAAATGTTAATCATATTTTTTGAAACTCCTAGTGATTATATATAAGTCAAAAAGTTTATTAAATTATATCTTTTTTACTTTTATAGTCAGATGTATATTATTTCTCGAAAATAAAAATTAAATAATGTAAAATGTTTTTCGAGAAAAATATAGCTTAATATTGCCATATTTAGAATTCGCTCCTTTAAGCCATTTTTAGAAATAACCTATTCAATATCTACGGTACAATGCCTATCATAAGTGTTTTAGTTTTCTAACATAGGAACAATATTTCGTTGTGCAAAAAATATAAATCTAATTTTTAGAAATAGCATCTGGCCCGTTTTTTGAATTACGTTAGGGAGTTTCAAAAAATACATATTCAATATTTTAAGTACAAAGCGCTTTAAAGAAGCTTTTAAGCTTCCAAGCAAGGAATATTATTTTAATTTTTTGAAAAAATGGCATTAAATTTTTTGAAACTCCAGTTGATAAGTTATATATTTGATCATGCCTTATAGAGCGAATTTTATATAAGCAAAAAAATTGAGGTGGAAAACTATTATGGGGAATAATATCATTCTTAAGATGTGCGGTATATCAAAGACTTTCCCTGGAGTTAGGGCGCTTACAAATGTTGATTTTAATCTAAGGGCAGGGGAAGTTCACTGTCTTATGGGTGAAAATGGGGCTGGTAAGTCTACTTTGATAAAGGTTTTAACAGGAGTTGAAAAGCTTGATGTTGGGGATATTTCTTTAAATGATAAAAAGATACATCCAAAGACACCTTATGAAGCCCAAATACTCGGAATAAGTACGGTGTATCAAGAAGTAAATCTATGTCCGAACCTTTCTGTTGCAGAAAATATATTTATTGGCCGTGAACCAATGTCTTACGGAAGGATAAACTGGAAGGAAATAAACAAGAGAGCAGAAGAAGCATTAAAAAAGCTAAATGTAAAAATAGATGTTACACAGAATTTAGATAATTATTCTGTTGCCATTCAGCAAATGGTTGCAATAGCAAGGGCTCTTGATGTATCTGCTAAAGTTTTGATACTTGATGAACCTACAGCTAGTCTTGATAAGAATGAAGTTGATGAGCTGTTTAAGGTTATGAAAAAGCTTAAAAGTGAAGGTTTGGGAATTATCTTTATTACTCACTTCATAGATCAGGTCTACGAGATATCCGACAGTATAACAATTTTAAGAAATGGTGAATTGGTAGGGGAATATAAAACTGCTGATATACCTAAAGTACAACTTGTTGCAAAGATGATAGGTAAGGATTTTGATGAGTTGTCCAAAATGGATAAAAAGGCTGGTTCAGTGATAAAGGCAGAAACACCTAAATTTATCAGCCTAAAAGGCTATGGACGAAGAAGCTCCATCAAACCAATTGATTTAGATATTAAGAAAGGCGAAGTGCTTGGTTTTGCTGGACTTTTAGGATCAGGGCGTACAGAAACCGCCAGAATTGTCTTCGGTGCGGATAAGGCTGACAGTGGCCAAATTCATATAAATAGTAAGAAAGTTAATATTACCTCACCTATGAAAGCACTAAAACATGGAATGGCTTTTTGTCCTGAGAGTAGGAAGACGGAGGGTATTTTTGGAGATCTTTCTGTTAGAGAGAATATAATAATTGCGCTTCAATCAAAAAGGGGCATGGGAAGAATTATTTCTAGAAGAGAACAGGAAGAAATAGCAAATAAATTCATAAAACTTTTAAGTATGAAGACTGCGGGATCAGAGCAGCTTATTAAAAACCTAAGCGGAGGAAACCAGCAGAAGGTGATTCTGGCAAGATGGCTGGCAACGGAACCGGAGCTTTTGATATTGGATGAACCGACAAGAGGAATAGATGTCGGTACAAAAGCTGAAATACAAAAGCTTGTTATAAAGCTTGCTGATGAAGGGATGGCTGTTATATTCATATCCTCGGAGCTTGATGAAGAACTCAGAACATGTACAAGAATGGTTGTCTTCCGTGACAAAGAAAAGGTAGATGAGTTGTCCGGAGATAATTTAAACGAACAATTCGTTATGCAAACTATAGCAGGAGGGCAAAATCATGTTGGAAAGAATTAAAAATATAACAAAATCAAGAATGTTCTGGCCCATAATTGCGCTTTTTGTAATGATAATATTCAACGTGATTTTTGTAGATGATTTTTTAAAAATCGAAATTAAGGATGGAAATTTTTACGGAAGAATAATTGACATTATTAATCGTGCAACGCCACTTATGCTTATGACAATTGGAATGACAATGGTTATAGCAGTTGGAGGAAGTGGGGCAGATATATCTGTTGGTTCGGTAGCTGCAATTTCAGGAGCAGTTGTATGTGCTATGCTTGGTGGGGATTTTAGTGGACAGACAAATGTACCATTTTTTGTTGCAATAATTGTGGCACTTTTAGTAGCTGTGCTTTGCGGAGCATGGAATGGCTTCTTGGTCGCAAAACTTGGAATTCCGCCAGTTGTCGCAACGCTTATTTTGTACGTTGCGGGAAGAGGAATTGCTCAGCTCATAACTAATGGACAAATACTTACGGTTTATTACAAGCCCTTTGCATATTTAGGTGGATTTTTACCAGGGCTTCCTATCCCGTTTTCAGTAGTAATTGTGGCTGTTGTTTTGACCGCTGTAGTATTTTTGCTTAAAAAGACCGCGCTAGGGCTTTTTATTGAGGCTATTGGTGTAAATTCTAGATCAAGCAAATTGGTCGGAATAAATGTTACTAAGATCAAATTTTTGGCTTACGCTTTTTGTGGACTTTGTGCAGGTATTGCTGGATTGATAATAAGTTCGATGATAAAAGCAGCTGATGCCAATAATGCAGGGTTGACAATGGAAATGGATGCAATCCTTGCAGTAGCGATGGGTGGCAATTCATTGGCTGGTGGTAAGTTCTCAATGGGTGCGAGTATGGTTGGTGCTCTTATAGTTCAAAGCATAACCACTACGCTATATGCTGTTGGGGTTTCAGCACAGGTATTGCCTTTAGTTAAGGCTTTGGTTGTTATAACTATATGCTTGATACAGGCAGAACAGTTCCGCATAAAGTTTATAGGAAAGTTCAAAAGTAAAGGGAGGGTACAAAATGAAAAGGTTACAGTTTAATTCAAAATATGTGCCTATCCTGATGACTATATTTTTGTTTGTTTTATTGTATATAATAGGCATAGCTAAATATGAAGCGTTCTCCGACAAGCAGGTATTTTTCAATCTGTTAATTGACAATGCGTATCTAATAATTCTTGCTATAGGAATGACTTTTGTTTTGATACTTGGTGGTATTGATTTATCGGTGGGCTCGGTATTATGTCTTGTTTGTATGGCTTCTGCATTTCTTATTGAGATAAAGGGTGTGAATCCATTTCTTACAATGATACTTATGGTTATATTGGGTGCATTATTTGGCTTTATACAGGGATATCTGATATATCATTTTAATATGCAGCCATTTATAGTGACTCTTGCAGGTTTGTTCTTTGGCAGAGGTGCTGCTGCGTTAATAAGTATTGAGACAATAAATATCACTAATAAAACTTATAATGACATTGCCGGTTTCAGACTTTATATTGGTGAACAATTTATGTCGGCAGGTTCTATAATAGCTCTTGTTGTACTGGTTGTTGCGATATATGTTGCAAAATATACAAAGTTTGGTCGTGCAGTTTATGCTATAGGTGGAAGTGAACAATCAGCAAACTTGATGGGAATTAATGTGGGCAAAACCAAGATAATGGTATATACATTAAGTGGTGTTTGTTCTGCTATTGCAGGAATAGTTTTCAGTTTTTACATGCTTTCAGGTTATTCTCTTCATGGTCAGGGAATGGAACTTGATGCAATAGCTGCAAGTGTTATAGGTGGTACACTTTTAACAGGCGGCGTTGGATATGTAATTGGTGCATTATTTGGAGCTTTGACACAAGGTTTGATACAAAACCTTATAATGTTTGACGGTTCACTAAATTCATGGTGGACCAAGATAGCCATAGCATCTTTGCTTTGTTTGTTCATAATAATTCAGAGGGTTATTGTTAAGAGAAGAGAACTTAATAAAGGCGCAAATATGTGAAATGGAGCCAAAAAAATTTCTTTTCTCATAATGTGAGAATCGCCATAGAATCAAATTTTTTAAAGCTGTGAAATAGGTTACTTACACAAAGCTTCAAAACCAATGAAAAATCCTTCTATTAGCTAGCGTATTTCTTTAAAAGCCGGATTTTTCATTTGAAAGTATATCCCTTGAGCCAATGAAGCTTTGTTCCAGCAATCCTATTTCACAGGTGGAATTTTTTCATTATCCAAAGTTGGAGCTTATATTTTAGTTATACCTTAATATAAAATAGGCTGAGGATTTTACTGTATCTGTTGGTGATAATAACCAAGTAAAATGGTATACTTGATGATTTGTTTTTTGTATTATGATAAAATTAAATAAAAGATATTATTAGAGGGAGGATTATTTATGAAGGTATTTAAAGGTTTTAGGTCGTTTACTGCTATCATGGCATCTGTTGCTATGGTTTTGGGAGTGACACTTTCAGTAGGTTTATTTCCAGCTGAAAAAGCCGATGCAGCGATGGTGTCTGGCAGCAAATTTGTAGGAAATATTATTGCCGGCGGAGTGCCATCGGATTATGGGAGCTACTGGAATCAGGTGACACCGGAGAATTCAACTAAATGGGGCAGTGTTGAATCGCGTAGGGGCAATATGAACTGGGATCAGGCGGATATGGCCTATAATTATGCAAAGACAAATGGAATGCCCTTTAAATTTCATACTTTAGTATGGGGTAACCAAGAACCAAACTGGATAGGCAGTCTTTCAGCATCCGAGCAAAAGGAAGAAGTATTAGAGTGGATACAAACCGCAGCAGAAAAATATCCAGATTGCGAATTCGTAGACGTTGTCAATGAACCTTTACATGCACCAGCATCTTATAAAAATGCAATAGGTGGAAATGGTTCAACAGGATGGGATTGGGTAGTATGGTCATTTGAACAGGCAAGAAAGTATTTCCCGAATTCCAAATTACTCATAAACGATTATGGAATAATAGGTGATCCAAATGCAACATCTAACTATGTTGAAATTATAAACATTCTTAAGGATAAGGGCTTAGTAGATGGAATAGGAATTCAGTGCCACCAGTTCAATATGGACAATGTTTCTACAAGAACAATGAATAGTGTTTTAGATACTTTGTCTGCAACAGGTTTGCCAATATATGTATCAGAGCTTGATATAACTGGCGATGACAATACACAATTGTCAAGATACAAGGAAAAGTTTCCTGTTCTATGGGAAAATCCCAATGTAAAAGGAATTACTTTGTGGGGATGGATTGAAGGACAAACATGGATAGACAATACACATATAATTAGTTCATCGGGTGTTGAGCGTCCTGCTTTAACATGGCTAAAGTCTTACTTAAGTAGTTCCAATCTTTCAACTACTCCACCTGCAACTCCTACGCCTGTTGTGACTGGAGGAAATAACACACTACTGCTTGGTGATGTAGACGAAAATGGAAGTGTCAATTCTTTAGACTTCGCAAAATATAGACAGTATCTACTGGGAAAGATAAGTTATCTGCCTGCTACAGGAGATGTAGATAGAAACAACTCTATGGATTCGATTGACTTTGGTAAGCTGAGACAACATCTTTTAGGTATGATTGATTTAGGTACAATATCATTAGCAACACCTACGCTGGCACCAACACCGACGCCAACAAGCACACCTACTCCAAAACCAAAAAGCACCCTTAAAGTAATGCCTTTAGGTGATTCAATAACTGATGGTGTTTTTTCCCCAGGTGCATACAGAAACCAACTTTGGAAAAATATAACCAGCAACGGTTTAACTGTAGACTTTGTAGGTTCTATGTCAAATGGTGGTTCAGACCTTGGAGATAAGAATCACGAAGGTCACTCCGGATGGAGAATCGATGAGATCAGCAACAAAATCAATTACTGGATGGATACATACAATCCTGATATCGTCCTTTTGCATATAGGCACAAACGATATTTCTCAAAATTACGATTTATATAATGCACCTAACAGGTTAAGTGACTTAATTGACAAAATTTGTGCCAAATTGCCTGAAGATGGAAAGCTTTATGTAGCTACTGTTACCCCTATAACCTATGCAGATCCAAGATCTTATAATTCTCAAGTTACAAATATTGTTCAGAATAAGTCTAGTCAGGGAAAACCTGTATATCTAGTAGACATGTTTAATGCACTTACCACTAACGATCTTGCTATGGATGGTGTTCATCCAAATAATAATGGTTACAACAAAATGGGAGACACTTGGTTCGATGCTATAAAAGATGACTTGATGCAATAATCTAAATATTTTGTTTTTATAAGGTGATTTGTAGTTAATCTTAGCTGATTGGGATAATGTGAAAGGGTTTTAATTTTTATTATTCCAATCAGTATCCAACTTTTAAGAATAATCAATAAGATTGATTTGTTTGAGGATTTACTAAATAAAATCAAATCAGGGATGAGCCATAAAAAAATATTAGAGGGATAATTATAAATAATATTAAAGATTTTTTTGTCAGTTTCATTTAAAAACACTATGGTAGTTTTAAATCGAAGGAAGAAGCTATTTCAATAGTTGGATCCATCCTACAATCAAATCAAACGATTTTATTGACAAATAATTAAGAACCTGTGACTTAAAAAACATTAATCGCAGGTTCTATAACTATGTTAAAAAGATAAAACTGTATCAACAACCTATCCATCTGCATGTTACGTAAGAAGCCTATTCACCAACATAAGGGCAAATAATGGTGTTATCAAAAAAAATTCACATCAAGTAATCCGATAAAAAGAAATGAATACTTCACGTTTATAAAGAATTTTGTAGTGTCATGAAAAAAATGAAATTATTACAAGTTAACAATTTCTAGGTTAAGTGACCTAATTTACAATAGATGTAATTAAAGACATTAAAGTTCAAACTTTTATGTGGCTAGTATTATCACAACAAGCTATGCAGATGTGAAGACCAAAGTTCAGATTACTGTGTTATTCCTTTAAAATGCTCTTTGTTCATGATAGTAGCCCACATTAGAATAGAAATTTATATATCAAAAAAAATACCAAAAAATTAAAAACATTATAAAGAAAGAGGTATTTAGAGAATAATGGATATATACTGATATATATATATATATATATATATATATATATATATATCAGTGGATTACCATTGTTTACAAAAAAACATTATTAATCTACAATAAATAGTGAAATGGAAAACCTTCAAACGAATATAGTGGCAAGGAATAAAGAATGTTTGGAGGTTTAAAGACAAACTAAAAAGGTTGCCATGGTTAAAGTATACACCTTTCTTAGTTGTTTGTAAATTTCGTTTAATAAGTGAAAAATAATGAAGAGAATAGGAGGAGAATAACAATGATTTGTAGAAAAATGAAAATATCGGTATTAACAATGGGAATAGCTTTTTCAATGTTTGTAAGTCTTGCATATGCGGCCTATAGTTCATATAATGTTACTTTACCAGGATGGAAAGGTGATGTTACATTAAGCCAAGGAAATAAAACTACAGGTGATGATTGTATTTATCATAAAGATATACTTATTGGTCCAGCAGTCAATGGGCAGGCTATGGCTGTTTGGGTAGATAAATATGATAATGGTGTTTGGGACGACGTTTGTGAATGCAATTTTATATTAATAGCTAATAGAATAAATAGTTTATTTAATAAATAAATATTTTGGTGGGGGGGAATAAAAAGAGGATGAGCATTAAAAATATGATTAAGCTTGAGTTTAGGCTTTTGTTTTCAAGAAAAGAATTTCTGTATACTTTTACTACAATGATGATTCTTGTATGTTTGTCATATTTGTTAAAATGTTTTGGATTGTATGGAAGAGATATTACTCAGGTACACCCAGCAAGTCAGATGTGGTTCGGGTGGACACCAATCATAAGAATTGCAAAACCAATGACAGGATTGTTTTATCTAATTGCACTGCCATTTATAGCTTCATTAGCATATTCAGATACATATTATGTTGATAGCAATAACGGAACGTCTAAATGTATTCTATCAAGGTGTGAAAAGTGGGTGTATTTGTTGGTAAAAGGTGTAGTTGTTTTTGTGTCAGGTTTAATTGTTATTTTTATACCACTGATTCTTGAACAAATATTCTGCCTCTTTGCTTCTCCTATTAGAGGAGGGTTTGACCTTTTAGGTACACCTGCATATGAATTCACTTACACAGGAGCTATGCAGTTTCCAGACTTGTTTGCAGGAAACCCATATTTGCGTAATTTATTAATTGCTTTTCTTGCAAGTATATTTGGAGGGTGTATATCTTTAATATCATATGCCCTTTCATTTATAAACAAGAAGAGCAGACTATTTGTAGTAGCAGTTCCAGGTATAGCATATGTTATGTACAACCTAATTGTAGAGTTTTTTGATAAGAGGTGTTTAGGGTTGTCATATTATTTGTATTCTTCTGTAACGTTTTGTGGAAGAACATCTTATATTGTTTTATTTATGGCAGGAATGATTATATTGAGTTTAGCTATAATTATAGCAAAAAGTATAGCGTGTAGGGATGAGTTATAATGGCAAAAACATACTTTAGACAATTTTATTTTTCCAAAAGAACAATTATTATTTATATACTAATTGGATGCATTCCTGTGTTGTTTTCTTTGGATAGTTCGAGAATTATAGGTAAAAATATTTATGATTTATATTTCGACATTTTTTCTAATTATTCGTCTACCTTTTTATTTATTCCATTATTCGTATTTTTGATTGAGAATAATTCAAATTTCTTTGATGATACAAAAGTTATTACAAGGTTTGAAAATAAATTAGATTGGTGGAATAAAAGGTTAAGTGTTTCTGCTATCGAATGTTTGTGTTTTGCTATTATTACAAATATTGTTTTATATTTCTATATAATTATAAATGGAAAAGGTTCAGATATAAATTTTGAATTTGTATTTTTTGTATTAAAGAATTCTTTGCTTCATTTTTTGGGCTGTTTGGTTATAATAACTTGTTTTATTGTCGCTAGATGCAAATTTAACAGGACTTATATTGGGATAATGGTAGTTTTGTTTGTGGTTTTTATAGATTTTATTCTATTTGTAACGAGATGCAAGGTCAATATTATTCTTGATAAGATTTACATATATAGCAATTATGTTGAGGTGGTTAATCTGAATCTTTTTATTGCACGTTCGGTTTGTTTTTTGTGCGCAGTGTTTTTAAGTTTGAGTATTCTGGGATATAAGATTTTTAAAGGTAAGGATATACTTTGAGGTGAACTTAAAATGAGAAATTTCATTTATAAAATATGTCTAGCAGCTACAATTTCGATTATTATTGGAATGTATGCTATAAACTTGATGAGGATTGAAAATAATACTTCACTGGAGATTCTGTACATAATAGGTTATGGCGGGCTTTTTTCTTTTGATTTCGATAGTAACATTTTTGGTTTCTTAAGGGTTTTGGTTCCACAGTTTTTACTTGTTTTTTTACTTGCAGAATATATGTACAGTGATTTTAAAATATGCTCTGTATATGTGTTTACCAGAGCAAATAGAAGACACAGTTGGTTTTTGAAAAAATTTTTTTCCCTTCTGATTATCACATTGGTATATTATGTAGTGCAGTTTGTAATTTTATTAGTAATGGGAGTTTTAAGTGGGTTTTCACCTGAAAGGTTTGATGTTTTTGTTAGGGTTGTGATAAGCAGTTTAGTATTACACGTATTAATTGCTTTTATACTTGTGTGTGTTGCAAATTTGTTGAGTTTGAAGGTTGGGATTAATTTCGGATATATGTGTGTTATAATTTTTAATACAGTTATGATAATGACTCCTTCTGTAACATATGGTTTATTTGATAATTCTATAATAATCAAAATTCTTCCAGGATCTAATGGTATGCTTTTAGGACATAGTGATAACTTTGTGAAAGTAATTTCTGATAAATTTGGGTTTGATACGCTCGAAGGATTTTCGGTGAGTTTTTCTATAATTTATTTAATTACAATAATTATAGTATTATTTTATATAGGGTCTAAATTAATAGAATATTTAGATATTATTAATGATAATAAGGAGGTTTAAAGAATTGGGTGAGATCAGAATAATTGGTTTGAATAAGGAGATAAAAGGTAATAAGGTACTAAGAGACATTAATATTGAAATGTCAAAGGGAAAAATATATGGATTTTATGGTAGGAATGGTTCTGGAAAAACAATGTTGTTTAGAGCAGTGAGCGGCTTGATTAAACCAACATCGGGAGAGATTTTTGTTTTTGGCAAAAAACTTGGAAGGGATACGTCTTTTCCAGAAAATTTGGGACTAATAATTGAGAATGTAGGATTTTGGTCTCAGTATACAGGATTTTGGAATTTAAAATATTTGGCATCTATTAGAAATATAATTAATGATGAAGAAATAAGAAGTGCTATTAAGAGAGTAGGATTGAACCCCGAAGATAAGAAGATTTACAAGAAATATTCGTTAGGAATGAAGCAGCGATTAGGGATAGCTCAGGCAATAATGGAAAGACCTGAACTTATAATTTTGGATGAACCTACAAATGCTCTTGATAGTGAGGGCATAGATCTGGTGAGGAATATACTTTTAGAAGAAAAAGATAGGGGAGCTCTTATTATGATTGCAAGTCATAATAAGGAGGATATAAATCTACTATCAGATGAAAAATATATGATGGATAATGGAAGTCTTTTTTCTGAATTGGGGGAGGGGCAATAATGAGAAAAAAGTTTATAATTATTTGGCTAATAATGATTATATTGTGTATTGGTGTTGGAGTATTTACCAGAATGTCATATAAAAATTATTATGAAATAAAAAAAGATAAAATGGATTTATTTGTTGTGGGAAGTGGTGCGGGCATTATGGAGAACATTAACATTTCGGATATTGAGGATAAATCGGAGATAGTAGTACGAATTAAAAATACTGGAGAGAGAGAGTATTTATATAAGACTGTACTTTCGAAGGTGGAAATAATTGATGTTTATAAAGGAAAAGAAAAGCTGAATATCGACAATAAGTATATTTATGTTTACGAACCTTCCTTTTTTAATTTTGAAAAGGAGTATTATATGGCAGTAGGAGCAATTACTATAATGAGGAAAAATGAGCAATACATATTGTTTTTAAATAGAAAAGATTTTCCGCAAAAGTATAAAAAAAGCGATAAAGAAAAAAATGAATTTGTTTTGGCTACAAATAATTCATTAAGCAAGTACTTGATTTCTGAAGAGTATCAGAAGGAAATTGTTTCAAATGATCTAAAATATGGAGAGATAAAAGAATATGAAGTTATGGTTAGCAGAAAAGAGGATTTAGATTTTTACAATAAGCTTAAATCGAGTGTTTTGAAAGAGTATGTAAATTAATAGAGCTCAATAAACGAATGAATGAAAGTAGGCTAGAATAAAAGAATATAATGAATACAAAAGCGGAAGCGAATTCAATTTTGCTTCTTTTTGTGTTTTAAGTTATAGAAACCGCTATATTTACTAATAAGAAAATAGGACCCTAGTTTTATTAATAAATTGTTTACAATAGAAGAATATTTTGATAGACTTTTACAAGTAAATTTATATATCATAACTAGTTAATATAAACAAAAAATACTAGATTTATATTTGTGAGGGGGAGAAGAAAAATAAATGTTTAAAAACAAAAGAACTTTAGTATCAATTATTTCTGCGGTTTTTACCGTTCAAATTATAACTTCCACAGTATTTAATCCTTTTGGATTAGGCAAGGTAGAGGCTGCAAACGATAAGAATTCTAAAAGAAATTTACCTACAGTATCGTAGTCGGTGTACAACAATTCAAATGCAATTGATGTACAAGACCAGCCTTGTCGACTTCAAAAAATTAATCTGTTATGCTATAATACCAATAAATTATAATAGTTATATTATTTGGGTTTTTGTAAAAAAGCTTTTCTAATAAAAACAATAATAGAAAAAGAAAATTTTCGGTAAAAACTGAGGATTTTCTTTTTAGGTATGACAAAAAAGCCTGAGTTTGCTATCTGTACATAAAATTAATCAGGCAACTTTTTGATAATCATGATATAAACCATTAAGTATTGGTTTTGATTTCAGAACCGTTTTTACAACAGTTGTTTCGGGCAATTTTTCTTTCAAAATTGGAGTCTGACAATCAATGCCCTGATGTGTCCTGACAGGGTTATAATACTTCCCAATATACTCTTTATGCAAGTATTTGAGATGCTTTTCGTTTATCGATATTATATGGTCAAGTAATTCAAAAAAATTCATAGGGGACCTATATAAAACTATTTAATAGAACTGTTAATAGCATTGTTAGCACAGATGATTTATATGGAATACTTGTTAACGTTGCAAAAAGGAAAAAACAATATGTTTTTCCACTTTGTTACCTTGAAGTTGTAGATAAGAAATCAGAAAATTATTTGCCCGTAGATGATTACAGTTATTGGTTTGCAAACTATAGGTAGGTTTTAAATAAGTGTGCATAAAGAACTATTCGTAATATTTTAACAAGAATAATAATAAAATGTTAGCCAAATGTTTTATTTGATTGCATGTAGACTACCTCATATCCTATTATTCCCATGATAATACTATTTAATAATGTGGAATTAAAATTAATATGATAAAATATAGAAAAAAGATTGAAGAAGGAGTTTGAGATGTCAGATATCCAAAATAATAATATCATTAGGGAAATTAAGAATATATTGTTGCAAGCACGTGAAAATGTTTCTCGCCAAATTAACAATGAGCTTTTAATGGCATATTGGAATATCGGGAGACTTATTGTTGAAAATGAACAAAGAGGAAGTATTAAGGCTGAATATGGTAAGGAATTGATTGCTAACCTATCCAAGGAGCTTACACAAGAATTAGGAAAAGGATTTTCACGGTCAAACTTAAAGAATATGAGAGCTTTTTATATCACTTATCAAAAAAGCCAGACACTGTCTGGCGAATTGTCATGGTCTCATTATTGCGAACTTTTGTCAGTTTCAGATGAACATGCTAGGAGTTTTTACGAAAAAGAAGCAATAAATTCAAGATGGTCAGTAAGAGAATTAAAAAGGCAAATTTCTACATCTCTATTTGAAAGACTTCTTCTATCTGATGGAAACGATAACAAAAGAAAACTCCTGCAACTGTCAAAAGAAGGGCAATCATTAATTCAACCATCTGATTTGCTTAAAGACCCTTATGTATTTGAATTTCTAGGTATACCTGAAAATAAACCAATTCTTGAAAAAGACCTTGAAAAAGCTTTGCTATTAAAACTGGAGGATTTTTTACTGGAACTTGGTAGAGGATTTATGTTTGTTGGTTCTCAACAAAGAGTTACTTTAGGAAATAAGCATTATTATGTAGATTTAGTTTTCTATAATAAGATACTAAAAGCATATGTTTTAATTGATTTAAAGATGACAGGTCTTGAACCAGAACACTTTGGGCAAATGAATACATATGTTAATTATTATGCAAAGGAAATAAATGATGAAGGTGACAATCCTCCAATTGGAATCTTACTTTGCACATCAAAAGATACAATTGTTGCTGAGTATGCTCTTGGAGGATTAAATTCAAATATTTTTGCTTCAACATATGTTAAATATATTCCTGATAAGGAACAACTAATTAAGCAAGTGGAATATGTAATTAAAATACTAAGAGAAACAAATGAGTAACTTCCAATTATCCATAAAATACGTACAAGTTTTATAGTGTGTAGCAATATTTATTTATATTTTCCTATGAGGAGGCGAGTAAATGAATAACTTAGTATTAGTTTTTTGAATATGGAAATGGAATCATATGCATTAGACTTTAAAAAAGAGTTTTTTGGATGTGTTTGTTCTAGTAACCATATCTATGCTATCGGCTGTAACATTTGCAGCTTCATCAATGGACTATTTTTATGAAGGGAATACTTTTTTAGAGATATTTAATGGGCTTTGTACTTGGAATATTTAATATGTATTTTTTGGAATTCCCTAATTGAATATGCTATTACCATAATGCAGTGTGCTTTCAAAATATGCACCAAAATAGTTTTTGATACTTGCTCTAACGCTAATAAAATACTATTATATATATTTTCATTTTCTTACCACAATAGAATGTATATGCCTCTGGCCAAGGGTTTGTTCCCCTTACAAGATTATGAATTTCCTTTGATGATTTGGTCCCGTCTATATGGTGTAAGGTATGCGAAAGATGGTAGCGCAGTATATCTATATATGATACTTTTATAGAACCGTTTTTACAACAGTTGTTTCGGGCAATTTTTCTTTCAAAATTGGAGTCTGACAATCAATGCCCTGATGTGTCCTGACAGGGTTATAATACTTCCCAATATACTCTTTAAGCAAGTATTTGAGATGCTTTTCGTTTATCGGTATTATATGGTCAAGTAATTCCTGTCGTAAAATTCCCACCGTCCTTTCACAAATACCATTTTGCCAAGGACATTTGAAACCTGTTTTCTTGGATTTTATATTTGCATTGGCAAGGAAGTTTTTTAATTCACGACTGGTAAAAGTAGTATCATTGTCATGAATTAAGTATTTAGGTGCTTTTCCAAAAGGAGTAGCCTCCCTAATCTGCTGTGCGACCCATGCAGAAGAAGGATTTGTTGTAACTGCAAAGTGTTCAATCTTCCTGCGGTCATGACTTATTAAGATGAAAACATACAAAACTTTAAAATAGAGAGTCGGAATTGTAAAAAAGTCCATTGCCCAAATTTCCTTACGGTGATTTTTTAGAAAAGTAGTCCATGACTGTTTCGGCTTTTCACTTAGGGCTTTACGAATTTTGGGAAGGTACTTTGAAATTGTGTTTGGTGAAGGAGCATCTGCTACAGCAAGGTCAATTAAAAGCTCATGTATCTTTTAGGGAGATAATAAGGGATTTTCCTTGTGGATACGTTTGATAAGTGCAATTGTTTGACGGGATATTTTAGGTCTGCCGGGCTTTTTGGATTTAAGCATCCAGTAAAACTTAAAGGCTTTTTTATGCCAACTGATTACCGTTTCAGGCTTAACAAGAACAAGAGCCGATTTCCATTGCGGAAAAACTTTAGACAGAAGCACCCATACTTGCCGAAATGCTGGATTAACATGAGGTTTGGAAATTTTGTGGCCAATCATTTGTCTTTGAAATACAGACAATTGACTTAGAAGAGCTGAATTTTCAAGCACAATGCTTTGTAGGACAAAAATCCTGCTCTGGACATCCAGTAAAAGAATTGCAACCAATCTCGAAAAAATAAAATAACAGTTTTAAAATTAATCATACTACCAATCACACTTTCAATGTATTACGTTATAATATAAGCAAATTGTACACATTTATAAAGATGAAATCAATAGACATTTCACAATGAAATGCAGTAAACAAAGAAAAAGCTAATATTACAACCTTTGTAAAAGCCTTATCAATGAAGAAGTATCCACCATTAAAGCTTTTGCAAAAACTATAATATACAAAGTAAAAAATCCTCCTACCACTCCTAAAAGGGCAGAACAGCCCTACTTAAACAAATCCAATAAACATAATAAAAAGCGGAAAGGACGGACAAAACTCCCATACTCACGTAAAGCCCTCCGATACCTGCTCATAACTCCACCCCATCAGTATCTTCACCAACCGCAAGTGGCTTTGAAACGATTTGTAGTGCTAGGGAAGGAAGGTAATACGATAATTTATTATCCTATTACCTTCCTGTAAGTAAAAGTCTACTTAACTTTCAAGTATACAATTTACCTTTATCGATTTATATAGTCTTCCAGTATTTTTTTCTTTATATAATTATATATTTTCAAGTCATCATTTGTTCCGCAAATAATTTCAAAATTTTGAATATCTTTGTAGGTGTATTCCGTGTCACCGGGAAGACTTTCTTGAAATACACTATTTGTGGTATATTTTCCAAAAGCACTCATAGAGGTTATCTTATATGAATTCTTTTGCTCCTCATTTAAAAATTTCGATTTCGAAAACTCGATATTTTCCAACATTAACAAATATTCCTTGTTGCGATCTATATTCGTATAACCTTTTTCAATATCCCAATAGGCATTTGGTTTTCCATAGCCAATAAATACAACTGGTTCATAAACCCATATTGATTTTCCTACAAGTTCTTCATTACCTTTATATACTTTCTTAATTTCTAACTTTGTTAGTATACATTGTTGCTGAATTTCTGAAAGACCTGACTTTTTTGCTATTACTATAAGTGTTGATTTCCTTTTTAAAATCTCATAAAGATTATCTGCTGTATCGTTTATAATACCATATTCTTTCAAGCCATACAGGCCATCTCCATATGTTAATAGAGGATCCCTATATATTGGACCCTTTATATCTAATGTATTTTCACTTTCGATTAATGATACTGTACCATATGATAATCTTGTAATAATTCCAAAAACTATACAAATAACAATAAGACTTACGCTAATAAAAATAGTTGTTCTTCTAGCCTTCATTTTGATGTCTCACTTTCATATTTTGTTAGTAAACCTCTATCCATTTTAAACTTTTGATCGGATAGAATATCTATGTCATCTTTGTTATGGCTTGCTATAAGAATCGTGGCCCCTCTTTTTTTCTCCTCTAACAAAATGTTTCTAACAAGGTCAATACCTTCTTCATCTAATGCGTTCGTAGGTTCATCCAAAACAATTAAATCTGGCTGTTCCATTATAGCTTGAGCTATACCTATTCTTTGTTTCATCCCTAGTGAATACTTTCTAAAAACCTTTTTGTCAGCAGGATTAAGACCAACTCTCTCAATAGATTTTTTTATTTCTTCGTCACCTACAATTGACTTTATAGATGCTAAAAACTTCAAATTTTGGAATCCGGTATAACTAGGCCATAATCCTACGTTTTCTATTATTACACCAATGCTTCGAGGAAATGAAATATCTTCACCCATTTTTTCATTAAACACTTTTATTATACCACTTGTTGGCTTAATGAGGCCGCAAATTGCCCTAAATAGCATTGTTTTACCAGAACCATTTCTTCCAAAAAAACCATATATTTTTCCCTTTTCCAATTGTAAATTGATATTATTTAGGACCTCATGCCCTTTTATTGTTTTGCATAAGCCATTTATTTCTATTGCTGTCAATGTAATTCCTCCTTTTCAATATCGACCATATCAATTCTATTTATCATTAGTTTTCCAACTAAGAATGTAATTGCTATCAAAAATAACCAATAGCATAGACTCCAAGTTAAACTAAAACCACTTGTTTCTGAAAGTTGCATACACTTAAAAAGATAGTTAACTGAATGCCACCTAAGCATTGAATTAGCAACAGGCATAAGTTTTACAATCACATTATTAAATAAACCAGATGTGCTAAGGGTAATAAATAAAGATAATAAATATGCAAAAACTGTTCCAAGTACAACTAAACTCCTTGAAAACTTTAATATTACTGTACTACTTATAATAGTAAATGTAAAAATAGAAATAGAAATTAACATAAATTCAATACCAGTTATTGCTACTAAAAATTTTGTATAAGTTATAGAATTCCCTTTTATAACAGCACAAGCTAAAACAACAACAAACTGTATCCCAACATACAGCAAACTATATAAAAATATCTCAAAATATTTTTTATAAATCCACTTAGTTTTTGACGCTTCCCTTGTAAAAACCAACACTGCTGAAATTTTAAAATCAGATAACAAATAATCAGACATTAGAATTATGAAAGCAAGCTGTGGAGCACAATACAGCATTATTCCCACTAAATTTACTCCATTACTAATATCTTCAATCCCACTAAAAGCAAAAAAAACTAATTCTTCAACTGTATTTGTATATCTTTCGTATATTATAAAATCAAATAGTGCAAATATTAGAGATACAATTGAAATGGTAGTTATAATTTTTTTATTTTTTATGACGATTCACCCCCATCAACTCTCTAGTATGCTCTCGGAAACTCCGAGGGCTTTATTTATCTGATTCACAAGACTCAACATTTTCAGTTCACCCCTGCAAATCAGTAAAAATTTTTATTAAATTTTCCAATTAATTAGCCTATTTTATACCAT
>Ga0207721_100176_pt1 | contig 31857 bp, 36 predicted proteins | sample TtaePargueraPR_3_FD_187756 | JGI IMG/M metagenome (GOLD analysis project Ga0207721, IMG submission 187756) | Aerobic enrichment media microbial communities from Bioluminiscent Bay, La Parguera, Puerto Rico - Tt and P2 (1) (SPAdes) | ecosystem: Environmental > Aquatic > Marine > Unclassified ...
CTCCCCGGTCTGGTTGATGTCCGTCCCATATTTGCTGGCGGGGCCCTGGTTCCAGGGGGTATTCTCCCAGTCGCCGAAGTGGATGCCCTGGCCTCCCGCGGCCCAGAGCACCGCCGCCAGGCTGAATGCCACCAGCATCACGCAGATGACGATGATCAGAAATCGTTTCATGGTCTACTCCTCCTCTTTCTTCTTGCCAGAGGCAATATTGATATTGAATTTGACGTATTTCACAAGGCCCATACCCGTGTACTTGATGACATAAAAACACCCGACGCCCATCAATATGCCCAGGGCGCAAAGGCCGATGCCGGTGAAAAAACCCACGCCGGACACCACTACGGGTATCCCCCAGGGAGCGATGAGGGCGACGATGGACCCGATCGCGGCCCCCAGCCCCCCAAGCGCCACGCCCAAGGATGCCGCCAGCAGCCCGATCAACACCCCCAGGACCGCCAAGAACAGGGGCAGTACGAAGATCAGATTGAACATACCCAGGGCCAGGGCGGCGATGATGACATTTAAGACATTGGCCACAGAGTGCTTCTGCTGGACGCGGCGCACCATGGTCTCGGCCCGGTACTGCCGGGCCAGGCTTTTAGGCTCGCCCAGGGCGGCGGCGATCTCTTCCTCGCTCTTGCCCGCCTCCCGGCCCAGTGCGAAGTGCTCCTCAAAATCGGATAGGATATCTTGTTTTTCCTCCTCGGTCAATCCCCGCAGGTAGCGGGACAAATTATCGATAAACTCATGCTGCGTCATCGGTGGCACCCCCTTTTACAATCCTATTGACGCGTTTGACGAAGTCGCCCCACTCCTCGCTCAAATCGTTCTTTATCTTCTGTCCCAGCTCGGTCAATTGATAGTATTTGCGGCTGGGTCCCTCCTGGGACTCTACCAGATAGGTGGTGACATACCCTTCGTCCTTTAACCGCCGCAGCAGGGGATAGATGGTCCCCTCCGAGATCAGTATATTCTCGGAGATCTGGTTGACCAGCTCATACCCGTAGCAGTCGTTTCGGGCCAGCAGCGACAGGACGCAGAGCTCCAGGACCCCTTTTTTGAATTGGATATTCATGATCCGCCTCCTCGTATTGTCTGATAACTTGCTTAAGCAGGTACACTATAGCATATGCTATTGTGTTTTGCAAGGTATTAAATAAAAAAATATGGGGGAGGGAGGATAGAGAGATAATTTATAAAAATTTACAAATTATTTATTGACCGTTGCATGGAAAAAGGGTACATTTTAGGTATATATTGCAGCAAGGGGTGATTTTGTGAGAAATAAAGGGCATATACTTTTTTTGCTCGCAGCCGTCGTGCTGTTGGCGGCGGTCTGCCAGGGGTGCGGAGCCGAATCCACTGTGAGCCGCGCCGATCTGAAAATGGTCAATGCATACATCGCGGAGCAGGGCGCGGAAGAGATGAACAAAAAGGACGCGGAGAGTATGGACAAGCAGGTACTACAGAACAAGGATAGTCAGGAAATCAAGACGGCTTGGGCGCTCATTGTGAATTTTGTGGAGAACGCGGAGAGTGAGGAGCCGGTCGAACTGGGGTATGCAATCGTATTTGATCGGGCGAGCTTCAGCATAGCGGATAATGATGTGTGGGAACATGTGGGCGGATGACAATAAATATAGTGATGTATAGTATGCAAGCATGTTTGTTGAGGACGTATGAGAATACGTCCCTTTTTTATGAGCATTTCCCGCCTTATAGCAGGGTATCTTTTCCTCCCTGTGGTATACTAGATGGGGTATTTCAATACTGACAAGGAGGCCAATATGCTGAACCGGGATTGGCTACAGGACGCCATGCACGCGGCCCTATCCGGCGGGGCCGATTTCTGTGAGATATTTGTGGAAAACAGGATCAACAGCTCCATCTCCATGCTCATGGGCAAGGTGGAGACCGCCGTGTCCGGGATCGACTTCGGGGTGGGACTGCGGCTGTATAGGGGGACCCGGAGCGTATACGCCTATACCTCTGAAAACGACCGGGCGTCGCTGATACAGCTAGCAAAAGACGCGGCCCAGGCCATCGAGGGGGCGTCAAAGGACACCGACATCACACTGCGCCGGCAGGATGTGAAAAAGATCAACGTAATCGAACAGGACCCAAGCGGCCTGCCGCTGCAAAAAAAGGTGGAAGTCATGCGGGCGGCGCACAAAGCCGCCCGCGAATACGATGAACTCATCACTCAGGTCCAGGTGGGATACGGAGACACCCGCCAGGAGGTGCTGATCGTAAACAGCGAGGGGCTCATGGCCGAGGATGAGCGCATCCGCACACGGGTGACCATCCGGGCGGTGGCCTCCAAGGACGGGGAGATGCAGGAGGGCTTTTACGGGCCGGGGGCGTCGCGGGGATTTGAGCTATACGATATGATCGATGTACCGGGCTACGCCAGAGAAGCGGCCCGGATCGCGGTGACCATGGTGAACGCGGGTCCCTGCCCCAGCGGGCACATGCCGGTGATCATCGATAATGGATTCGGCGGGGTGGTGTTTCACGAGGCCTGCGGCCACGGCCTGGAGGCCACTGCGGTGGCCAAGGGAACGTCGGTCTACGCGGGCCGGATCGGGGAGCAGGTGGCGAGTCCCCTGGTGACCGCCATCGACGACGGGACCCTCCCCTACGCATGGGGCTCTACCGCCATCGACGACGAGGGCAACCCCACCAGAAAGAACGTACTCATCGAAAAGGGGATACTGAAAGGCTATATGGTGGACCGCCTAAACGGCCGGAAGATGGGGATGGAATCCACCGGGTCCGGGCGGCGGCAGTCCTACCGATTCGCCCCCACCTCCCGGATGACCAATACCTATATCGACAACGGCACGAGCACCAAGGAGGAGATCATCGCCGCCACCGAAAAGGGTCTCTACGCCAAGTATATGGGGGGCGGCTCGGTGAACCCGGCTACGGGGGATTTTAATTTCGCGGTCATGGAGGGGTATCTGGTAGCCGACGGCAAGATCGATAAGCCGGTACGGGGGGCGACGCTGATCGGCAAGGGGGAAGAGGTACTCAAAAAAATCGATATGGTGGGCAACAACCTGGACTACGGCCAGGGGATGTGCGGCTCGGTGAGCGGCTCGGTCCCGGCCAATGTGGGGCAGCCCACCATCCGGATAGAGTCCATCACCGTGGGCGGAAGGGAGGAGTCCTGATGGAATGGGATCAGATGGCAAAGCGCCTATTTGAAATGGGAAACGGCAAGGGCGTCGCAGATATGGAGGCATTCGGGGCGGCGGGCAGGCAGCTCGAGATCAAGTTTTTTCAGGGGGAGATGGCGGACTACAGCCTGAGCGAGTCCCGGGGGATCTCGCTGCGGGGGCTTATGGACGGCAAGATGGGATACAGCTACTCTGAAAAGCTGGACGAGGAGAGCGCAGAACTGCTGGTCGAGCAGATGGCGGGCTCGGCGGCGGTGATCGACAGCGAGGATAAGCAGGAGATCTACGCGGGCTCGGATGCATACCATCAAGTCGATGTGTACAATCCGGGTCTGGATGAGGTCCCTGTGGCCGACAAGATCGCATTCACCAAGGAGCTGGAGCGGGCGGCCCTGGATCAGGACCAGCGGGTGAGCGCGGTGAACTACTGCATCTACGGGGAAAGCATGGGCGAGGTCCGGATGCTCAATACCAAGGGGCTGGATCTGTACGAACGGGCCAACCTGGCCTACGCCTATCTGTCTGTGGTAGTAAAGGAAGACGGGGACATCAAGACCGGGGCGAAATTTGCAGCGGGCAGTGACTTTGGCAAGTTCAGCGCCAAGAAGCTGGCGGAGAAGGCGGTCCAGGAGGCCCTGAGCCTGCTGGGGGCAAAAAGCACGCCCGCGGGGGCCTACCCCGTAATCCTGCGTCACGATGTGGCGGGGGATCTACTAGGGGCCTTCAGCGGGATATTCTCCGCGGAGGCGGTACAGAAGGGACTGTCCCTTCTGAAGGGCAAGCTCAACGAGCCCATCGCCGCAGAGACGGTCTCCATCATCGATGATCCGTTCATGGCAAAAGGACTGGCGTCGGCGTCATTTGACGGGGAAGGGGTGGCCTCCCGCTACAAGCGGGTGGTGGACAAGGGAGTATTGACCACCTACCTGCACAATCTGAAAACCGCCGCAAAGGACGGTGTGGAATCCACCGGTAACGCCAGCAAGCCCTCCTACAAGGCCACGGTGGGGATCGCCCCGAGCAATTTCTACATCGAGAACGGGGACGTCTCCCTGGAAAGCATGACGCAAAAGATGGGGAAGGGACTCTTGATCATCAATGTTCAGGGGCTGAGCTCGGGACTGAACGCGGTGTCGGGTGACTTTAGCCTGCCGGCCACGGGGTATCTCATCGAGGACGGGAAGATCGCCCGGCCGGTGGACCAGATCACCATCGCGGGAAATTTCTTTGAGATGCTGAAGAGTATCGAGATGGTGGGCTCGGATCTGACATTCGGGATGCCGGGGACGGCGTATCTGGGCTCACCGTCGCTCTGGGTCAAAAGTGTAAGCGTGTCGGGCACGTAGGGGGATGGCATGACGAATAGGTGGCTGGATCTGCTCATTGTGCTGGTTATCGCCGTCTTGGTCATCCTGATCGGAGGCATCTATATCGAGAGGTCCCGATTCGGCCTGACGGAATCGGCGATCCTGTACCTGGCGGGGATAGCGGCGGCAGGGTTGTTCTGGATCGGGAGAAAAAAATGATCGGACATGTTTGATTGCGTGCGTATGGCGCATCAATCGCCCCCTTGTTTTTAAGGGGGTTTTTCCTTTAGATGAAAAAGCCAAAAAGGGGGAGAGCCGCCTGTAGAATTAGCGGCTCTCGTATTAAGGGGTTTGGGGGTTTGGGTAACTTGCATTAGTATGATGTCCAGGGTTTGGTTTCCTTATTCATCCGGAAGAAAAATTTTTTAAATTTTTTCCGGGCATGGCTTATCACACTTAGGATGCCCCCGTTTTTGTAGAGTAAGAGCAAGAGAGTTGTCCGGAATGAAGTTCCATAGGGCCAGGCTCCCTCTTGGCAGGGCGATTGCCTGTTTAAAAAGAAGCCATAGGGAAGAAGCCGGGCCGTATCACCGGTCGGGTAATTCGGAAGCGAGGGCTTCCCAGTAACTGTCCCGGCTGAACCCCATCACCCAGGCGGCGACTCCCGCCAGATGGTATTTGTCGGCCAGCGCCGCTCTCGCGGCTAAGGAGACCTCGTCGTCGTACCAGATCCTATGGAGCGTGCCGTATTGGTCGGTGAACTCGAGGTAGAGAACGCCGGAATCAGGCTGGCGCTCGTTCTTGACATGCCATTCCTTGATCTCAAACTCCATGCTGCCGCTTTTGTATCGGTCCTCGGAAAGCATGGACTCCACCTGGGAGCGCCACACCGATATGACCTTGGTGCTGCCGTCGGCAAGTACCCGGAAATCCCGGGCGTAGAAGGGAACTCCCAATAAAAGCTTATCGGATGGGATTTCGGCCAGGGTCAGGCGGATCTTTTCCTCCACCCAGTCAAGGCCTCCCACCGGCCCCGGGTCTGAGCCTTCGGTGTGCTCATCGTAGCCCATGACCGCCACGTAATCCACCGCCTCCGCCAAGCCGGCACGGTCGAAGCACTGCCACCAGTTGGTGGGGTCATCGTATCCCAGGGGGACGGTGACATCGGCGGACACGATCAGATCATACTCGTGGAGGGCCTCCGTCACCTGGGCGGCAAAGGCGTTGTAATCGTACTTGTGCTCAGGATTCATATTCTCGAAATCAAGGTTGACGCCGTCCACGCGCCACTGCCCGCAGACGGAAACGAGCTTATTGATGAACGCGTCCACGGCCTCGGGGGTGTGGATCAGCGCGTCGGAGACCGAGGGAGTCAGGCTCATCACCGTGACCCACACTTCGGAACCGGACTGGTGGGCCGTATCCACGTAGCCGGTGTAATCGGTAGCGCGGCCCAGCTCTGAAACGGTATACAGATGGGCCATGCCGGTATCCTCGTTCATGCCCACCTCCAGCCATGTGGGGGCGAAGACCTGTATGGCCGGAGGGATCTCCTCCAATGACTGGGGCCTGTAGGCCCAGCCCATCATCACGGGGTCTTCCGTCCGTGATTCCAAATTGGACCACCAGGGGGTCAGGGGATCGACGGCGCTGCTGTATAAAATGGGGGCGTAGGCGTCCGGTACACTGCCCGCCGGGGCAGAACCCACATAAGCGAAGCTGCTCTCCAGGCAGAATACGCAGCCCAAAAGCCATAAAATCAAAACAAGATACCGCAAAAATCGCCCCATAATTACTCCCTTTTTACAATGTATACCCTGTATGGACAGTATAGCATGGCTTGCTCATGAATGCTTTGTGAAAAAAGTGTAAAATAAATGTGAAAAGAGATACCGGGGAGCGTAGGATCATGCGGGCTGATTGTGGGTGATGCATCCTGCGGCGGGAAAATGGAGGCGCAAGACCTTCCTGGTTTGGGTAAGAGAGCCCGGCGGATGTACAATGCCGGGGGCATTATGATATAATTCTAAAAAAGTCTAGAAAAGAATACCGGAAATGATGACCGGACAGGAGGAGACCAATGGAGCATATCGATCTACAGACCATCAACGCGATCCGTTTTCTATCGGCGGACGGAGTCCAGAAGGCCAATTCGGGCCATCCGGGACTGCCCATGGGGGCGGCGGCCATGGCCTACGCGCTGTGGGGCCGGCAGATGCGCCACAACCCCGCAGATATCAATTGGAAAAACAGGGACCGGTTCGTCCTCTCGGCGGGACACGGGTCCATGCTACTATATTCCCTGCTGCATGTATTCGGGTACGGGCTGCCCATGGAGGAACTAAAGCAGTTCCGCCAGTGGGGGAGCAAGACCCCCGGACATCCCGAATACGGTCACACCTCCGGGGTGGAAACAACCACCGGTCCCCTGGGCCAGGGGTTTGCCAACGCCGTGGGGATGGCCATCGCCGAGGCCCATCTGGCCGCCCATTTCAACCGGACTGACTTCCCCGTCGTGGACCACTACACCTACGCGATCAGCGGAGACGGCTGCATGATGGAGGGGATCACCTACGAGGCGGCCTCCCTGGCGGGCACGCTGAAACTGGGAAAACTGATCGTGCTCTATGACAGCAACGATATCACCATCGAGGGCGGCACCGATATCGCCTTTACCGAGGATGTCTGCAAACGGTTTGAGGCCATGGGATGGCACACCCAGGAGGTGGGGGACGGCAACGACGCCGACGCCATCGAACGGGCCATCGACATCGCCAAGGGAGAAACAACCAAACCCTCCCTGATCCGGGTGCGGACCACCATCGGGTACGGCTGCCCCGCCAAGCAGGGAACGGCCAGTGCCCACGGCGAACCCCTGGGGGAAGAAAACCTGAAAGCCGCCAAAGAAAACCTGGGCTGGCCCAATGAGCCATTCTATGTGCCCGACGAGGTGTACGAGAATACCGCCGCCGTGAAGGAAAAGGGCAAGAAAGCCCAGGCGGAGTGGGAGGCGGTGTTTGACGCCTACGCGAAGCAGTACCCGGAGCTCGCCAAGGAATGGAACGCATGGTACAGCGAGAAGCCCGTCAACCTCCTGAAGGATACGGCATACTGGACCTATGAGGATAAGGCGATGGCCTCACGGGCGTCTTCCCAGGTGGTGCTGAACCGGCTCTCCGAGCGGATACCCAATCTGATTGGGGGCTCCGCCGATCTCGCTCCCTCCACCAAGACCATCATGAAGGACAGGGGGGATTTCAGCGCGGAGGATAAGGGCGGCTCCAATATGCACTTCGGGGTGCGGGAGCACGCCATGGCCGCCATCGGCAACGGGATGACGCTGCACGGAGGACTGCGGCCCTATGTGGCGACGTTCTTCGTGTTTTCAGACTACATGAAACCGGCGATGCGTTTAAGCGCTCTGATGAAGCTGCCGCTGACCTATGTCCTCACCCATGACAGCATCGGGGTGGGGGAAGACGGGCCCACCCATGAGCCCATCGAGCAGCTGGCCTCCCTGCGGAGTATCCCCAATATGACGGTATTCCGTCCGGCGGACACCCGGGAGACCGCCGCGGCGTGGTGCGCGGCCATGACGCGTAAAGACAGCCCCACGGCCCTGGTCCTTAGCCGCCAGAACCTGCCGCCCCTGCCGGGGACGGGAGTGGACGCTCTCAAAGGCGGGTATGTGCTGAAGGACAGCGAAAAGCCCCAGGTGATCCTGATGGCCTCGGGCTCCGAAGTCAATGTTGCCATGGATGCCGCCGGGATACTGGAAGGCAAGGGTGTGCGGGTCCGTGTGGTGAGCATGCCGTCCTTTGAATTGTTCGAGGAGCAGGACGATGAATACAAGGAGAGCGTGCTCCCCGACAGCGTGCGGGTACGGCTTGCCATAGAGGCCGCGTCTCCCTTCGGCTGGTACAAATACGTGGGCCTCGACGGGGACGTCGTCGGCATGGACGGATTTGGGGCCAGCGCGCCGGGGGACCTGCTGTATGAGAAATTCGGGTTTACGGCGGAGAATGTGGCCAAACGGGCGTTGGATCTGCTGAAGGGATAGTCAGGCTGCCGATAAGGCTCGATCTGCGGCGTTGGCATCGCTTGCAAATGCGGTCACGTATGTCTAATACGCTTCCTTATTTGACAAGCTCGCCGCCTTGCATCTCAAACCTTCTCGACACCCTGAAAGCAAGAAAGAGGGAACTCAGAAAAAACTGGGTTCCTTTTTATGTCGGAAGGCGAAAGCTTTTGCATGCACAATATATGCGGGACCCGGTCGGCTTTTGTAGAGAGGAAAGGATTTGGGAGCTATGATGCTAATACATAAAGAAGTGCCCGAAATAAGGGAATCGTAAAGGATAAGCGTTTAATAACGCAGGAAAGTAAAGTGATAAATTTAAAGATTTGTATCTGCTTTTAAGATGTTTACTTCTTAATTGGTCTTGGCGGGCATAGGAAAATCCCGGTTTATTCCTCTTCCTCCAGGATCTCGATCTCCATCCGGTCAAAGTGGATATCTTCCATGAAGTTGTCCTGTGTGAGGGTGGTGCGCCGGTAGTCCGCCATGTCATTTTCGTTCAATGACAGCCACATGGGCCGGGCGATGTCGAGCTCGACGCAGGCGGCCTGCAGGGCTTCGGCGATGGCCGAGGACTCCTCTGCCAGGACGGATTCGGTCACGGACTGCTCGATGATCTTATTCCGGCGGATGACCCGGGTCCATAGACGCAGCATGAAATACTCCTTTTGTACGTAGTCTAATCATTATAACAGAAAAGGACGGTGACGCGGGAGAAGGATTTAACCGGGGGAATAGAACGGGGCGTTTCATTATAAAAATAATAGATAGCGGTTTTACTATTTGCCATGTCCTGCTATAATAGGGACCAGACTAGCAAAAGGCCTTCGGTCTTTTGGATAATCGACAAGGAGGATTGCGCATGGGCGCAATTGCGGCTAAATTCGGCGGCTCATCATTGGCGGACGCCGGGCATTTCAAAAAAGTGCGGGCGATCGTGGAGGCGGATGAACGCAGGCGGTATGTGATCCCCAGCGCGCCCGGCAAGCGCTACAACCGGGATAGGAAGGTCACCGACCTGCTCTACGCCTGCTATGAGAACGCGGGGGAGAAGGAGACCTTTGATCCCCTCTTTGACCGGATCGAAAAGCGGTATCGTGAGATCATCGCCGCCCTGAATCTGGACTACGATATCGGGCCCATGCTCGAGGAAGTACGCCGGAACATACGGGCGGGGGCGAGCGCCGACTACACCGCCAGCCGGGGGGAGTACCTAAACGGGCTGATCATGGCGGCTTATCTGGGGTACGACTTCGTGGACCCCGCCGAGATGATCTTCTTCGACGGCGAGGGGCGCTACGATCACGAGACTTCCCGAAAAGCGGTGGCAGAGCGGCTTTCCCGGCATGAGCGGGCGGTGGTCCCGGGATTCTACGGGAGCGATCCCGAGGGCAATATCAAGACCTTCACCAGGGGCGGCTCCGATATCACGGGGGCCATCGTGGCCGGCGCCATCGGGGCGGATATCTATGAGAACTGGACCGATGTGGACGGTTTTCTGATGGCCGACCCCAGTATCGTAAAGGACCCGAGGCCCATCGACTATATCACCTACAAGGAACTTAGAGAGCTTTCCTATATGGGGGCGAAAGTACTGCACGAGGACGCCATATTCCCGGTGAAACACGCGGGGATCTCCATCAATATCCGCAATACCAATAACCCGCAAGCCCCCGGCACCATGATCGTGGGGGACGATCAGACCGTGCCCCAGACCGGGCGGATCACCGGCGTGGCGGGAAGGAGAAACTTCACGGTCATCGGGATCGAGAAGGCGCTGATGAACAGCCAGATCGGTTTCGCGAGAAAACTGCTCTCCATCATCGAGCGGTATCATATATCATTCGAGCACATGCCCTCGGGGATCGACAGCATCTCCCTGGTGGTCTCCGACGCGGAACTCGCCGGGAAGGCGGACACGGTGCTTTCAGATATCGAAGCGGACCTCGCCCCGGACAATGTCTATATGAATCCCCACATGTCGCTGATCGCCACGGTGGGGCTGGGGATGGCCCGGACACCGGGGATGGCGTCACGATTATTCACGGCGCTCTCAAAGGCCGGGATCAATGTGCGGATGATCGACCAGGGGAGCAGCGAGCTCAATATCATCATCGGGGTGGAAAACGAGGAGTATGAGAAGACCATCCGGGTGATTTACGAGGCGTTCCTATAAAAGCCGATCTTATAGCAGGGTAAATGCGGGTCGATACGGCTCGCTTTTTTTGAAGGGCGGATACGGATATGAATAAATTGGTATTATACCTATTGTCCGTTCTACTGCTTTTCAGCGGATGCGGATTAGGAAAAGAAGATGAGATTTCCTTGGCTAACAAGGAATTGAACTTTTCCTGCAGCGAGGTCATGGCGGGAGTATGGGATATCGTCGATAGTGCGCCCCCGTCCACTACCAAGGTGGACATCTACCTTGTTGAAGGCGAGGACAGGGCGCTGGTGGTCGACGCGGGGGTCAGCGGATCGGATTTGCTTGGGTATGTGAGGACGCTGACGGATAAGCCCCTGGACCTATTGCTCACCCACGGGCACGGGGACCATATCGCATCCGTTATGCAGTTCCAGAACGTATACATGTCCCCGAAAGATTTTGATGTCATCCGGCGGTACCTTCCTTTCTCGGATTTCCAGTCGTCGGGGTTTAAGGAACTTAATGACGGAGAGATATTTGATCTGGGGGGCGTACGCCTTGAGGTGTTTGCCATGCCGGGCCACACACCGGGCTCGGTGATCGTAGTGGACCGGGAGCGGCAGCTTCTATTCGGCGGGGACGCCATGGGGTCGGGGTCTCTTTGGATGCAATTGCCCGAGAGCGGCTTTGTGGAGGCCTATATAAACGAGATCAAAGCGGTCGAAGAATCGTTGGAGGGAATGGACGATCTTATGCTTTTGCTGGGGCATAGCTGCATGATGGGACGGTATGCCGACGCCGGGTATATCACGGACACCCGGATCGCCGCGGAGAAAATACTATCGGGGGAAATCGGAGAACCCTCGGAAAAGACGGATTTCCCCGGTGCCTATACCGCCTCCTACGGGCAGATGACGGAGTTTCGGTACAGGCCAAAGAAGGTGCGGGAGGACGATTGATCCCAATCCCCCGCCAGCAATTCTATTTTAGGTTTAATTGCAGTCTATCTACATACCTTAGCAGCAGCCGCCCCGCGCCCCCCACGAACAATCCCGCGGGGACGGCCAGCAGGATAAGCCAGGGCAGATAAGCCCAAAACACCCGGATGTTTTCCAGCACCAGGGCGGCGACGGTGAGCTGGGTGAGATTGTGGACGATGGCGCCAATAAGACTCACCGCCAATACCGAGCGCATGCCGCCTTTCAGCAGCCTGCGGGATAATAGCATCACCACGGCGCTCACAAGGCCCGCCGACAGTGAATAGAGCAGGGTGGACAGTCCCGAAAATAGAAAGGACCCCAGGACCGTGCGGGCTGCTACGACCAGCAGCACCGAGGGCCAGGGCAGGGTGTAGGCCGCTACCAGGGTGACGATATTGGCTAAACCCAAGCGCGCGCCCGGCACCGGCAGGGGCATGGGGATCAACCCCTCCACCCAAGACAGTACCATGGCCTGTGCGGTCAGTACCGATATATAGACCAGCGCCCGCGCACCCCGCTTCATGGGGCGTCCTCCGGTACGATCTCCACCACGAGTTTATGGGGGAGGCACACGATCATATCGCCGATCTCCCGTGCGGGGGCGGTGTTCACACAGATCTTATCGGGGCAGTCGGCCTCATAGACATCCGCCTGGCCGTCGTGGATAACGACACGATTGTATCCCCAGGGTGTATCGACGGTAAAGTCCGTATCGGTATCTAAGGGGTACCGTCCGTACGCCGTCCCGTCCACGGTGACGAGGACCTCTCCCGGCTGCCCGGCGGGCCGCAGCAGCAATGCCAGTGCCGCTCCCAGTACCGCCAGCGCCGTGATGATCAATATGATCTTGGTGCTTCTGCCTATCGCCATGATATGACCTTTCGCGTTTCGTGGCATCCATTATACCACAACGCCCATAATGGGGAAGAATGCTTTCCTTTTGCGTGGATTCACGGTATGCTTATGGACAGAATCTCCAAGGAGAGCCTATGCGCAAGATCATACTCCTTTCTATTATATCCGTTTTGGTCCTGTCTCTCGCCGGGTGCGGCGGGGGGGCTCCCTCCTATGTCTCCAGAAACGCATTCCTGCTGGACACCATCGTCACCATCAAGATATACGATCAGGATGTCCCCGAGACGGTCTGGGATGACGCCTTCGGTGAGATCGAGCGGCTGGACGCTTTATTGAGCGCCCATACCGAGGGGAGCGACACGGCCCGGATCAACGAAGCGGCGGGGGTATCCCCGGTAACGGTCTCTCTGGAGACCATGGACGTGATCGAGAAAGGTATTGAGTACAGCCGCATGACCGGGGGGCTTTTTGATATCACGGCTGGGCCCCTGATCAGTCTGTGGGCCATCAATCCCCCCGAGGGACATGTCCCCACTGAAACGGAACTGGCGGAAACCCTGCCCCTGATCGGGTGGCAGGATCTCGAAATAGACGAGGCGCAATCCCAGGTGTATCTCGCTCGTGTCGGCATGGCTGTGGACCTGGGGGCCATCGCCAAAGGGTATATCGCGGATAAAGTCAAGGAGACGCTCGCCGCGGACGGCATCGAGCACGCCATCATAAGCCTGGGGGGCAATATACAGCTCATCGGTGACACCCCCTACGGTATCGGCATCCAGGACCCGGACCAGGGGAGCGGGGTGTACCTGGGCAGAGTCACCCTCACCGGCATGTCCGCGGCTTCCTCCGGGGACTATGAGCGGTATTTCGAGGAGAACGGGGTGCGGTACCACCATATCCTCGACCCGGTGACAGGGTACCCCGCCGATACGGGCTTAAGGGGGGTGTCGGTGATAGCGCCCCATTCCGTTGACGCCGACGCGCTCTCCACGGCTGTGTTTTTACTGGGGCCGGAAGCGGGGATGGCGCTCATCGAGGGACTATCCGGGATCGAGGCGGTGCTGGTGACCGATGACAGGGAAGTCCTGCTGTCCAGCGGGCTGGAGGAGAATTTTGAATTGGTGGAGGGGACCGGATACAGGGTCTCATCATGAGATACACGGCAATAAGACAATAAAAACCGCCATTCCGGCGGTTTTTTACTGCCCATATAAGCATTTGAGGGGGCGAAATTAATATAATTAAGGCTGTTATTAATTTTTTTAATTTATGTGTTGACATAATGAATAGTCTGTCATATAATATGATCAGACGGAACGATGATATTAATTTCTAAGGAGGAATCCCCCATGACTGCATGTTACGAACCCAACGCCATCACCTGCCCCCAGCTCCGCGTAAACGGCGGCCGTATCCATGAAGTCGCCAGGTTGGAGCGTCTGGACGAGAGCCTGCTCACCAGGATCAAGAACAAGATCTGGTAACTGCGAGGAAAGACAAGAGCCGAATAAGGAGGGATTCACCCATGAGAACGTATAACGCGCCCAATGCCATTACCTGTCCCCAGCTCCGTGTGAGCGCCGGTCCCCTGGCGGAGATCGCCCGGCTGGAGCGCCTGGATGAGAGTCTGCTTGCCCGGGTCAGGAAGGGTATCCGGTAGTCAGAGAATAGGGAGAAGCGAGGAAAAGGAAAACCCGTCCGGAACTGGACGGGTTTTTTGCGTTGACACGTCAGACTTTACTGGATAGTCTCGGGTTTTTTGATCTCCTCACCCCCGGTATCCACCGTGACCTTTTCGATCACCACCGGGGTTTTGGGCTTATCGCTGCGGTCGGTCTCTGCCTGGGCGATGACATCGACGATATCCATTCCCTTTATGACCTTTCCAAACACCGCGTAGTCCCCGTCGAGGCGCACCTGATCCTCCTGGACAATAAAAAATTGGCTCCCCGCCGAATCCATGTCCATGGACTGCCGGGCCATGGAGATCGCTCCCCGCACATGGCTCAAGTCGTTTTGTTTGAAACCGTTGTGGGGAAACTCTCCCTTGATGGAATAGCTGGGGCCGCCGGTGCCGTTTCCCTCGGGGTCGCCCCCCTGGATCATGAACCCGTCGATGACCCTGTGAAAGATAAGCCCGTTGTAGAAGCCGTCATTGGCCAGATATACGAAGTTTCGCACCGTATTGGGGGCCTTGTCGGGGTAGAGCTCCAGAACGATATCTCCCATCCCCTGGATCGTCATTGTTACCACTGGTTTTACCTCCTCTTTCTTGCAGCCCGCACACTGTAGGGTGGTACAGGCGATCAGTACACATAGTATGACCTGTTTCACAACTTCCTCGTCAATCTGCCCGCAGGGTCGTAAGCACCACATCGGGGGGATTAAAAACCCGCAGGGGGAATACGCTGTTTCCCAACCCCCGGCTTACCACCATGGCGGTATCCCCCTCCCGGTACACGCCGCCGTCGTATCGGGGGAATAACCCCTGCCCCGGGGCGACGAGGCCCCCAATAAACGGAAGGCGCATCTGCCCCCCGTGGGCGTGGCCCGAAAAGATCAGATCCGCGCCGGACTGCGCGTATAGAGAAAAATACTCGGGCCTGTGGCTTAGCAGCAATACCGGTTCCTCCCGGTCACCAAGCAGGCCTGATAGCGCGGTATGCATGGTGTCACCGGGATATGTATCTCCCTTGGCCTCCTCCGTTAATGGCTCTCCGGGATTAGTCCTTCCCTTTTTGGTCCTATAATACGCTTGGGCCTTTAGATAGTCCTTGTCTGAAAGGCCGATCACCCACAGCCGCGCGCCGTCCCGCTCTATGGCGGCCGCTTTGTTTTCCAATACATGCGCCCCCAGCGCTTCCAGCCTGGGGATCATCCCTTGATACCCGCCGGCGGTCCACCATTCGTGATTGCCGGACACCATGTACACCGGGGCGATCTTGATGAGTTTTTCTACCAGGGCGTACACCGGTTCTTCCCGGTAGCGCCGGCTGTCCACCATGTCCCCGGTACAGAGGATGACGTCGGGGAAAAGCCCCGCGATCCTGCGGGCCAGCCGTTCCTGGTCCCTGCCGAAGGACTTACCGTGGAGATCGGTTAGCTGCACCACCCGGAATCCATCGAACGCCGGGTCAAGGCCGTCTATCCCGATCTCATACCGGGAGACTGTGAGCCGGTTATTGCCTGGCCAGATGCACAGCGTCATCAGTAGCAGAACGCCTGCGGCGATCCATAGCCGTCTGTGACGATGGGCCATATCACAGCAGATTCAACGCGTTGGCGATGAAGTACGCCGCGCCTCCCAAAACCGCCAGGATCAACACGACTTTCAAAACCTTGAAGGTAATCTTCAGAAACAACACGATCAATATCACGGCGATGATCACCACGCCTGCCAATTGAAAAGGCATAGGGTCCCCTCCTCTGTTAGTATGATCCGTGGGTGTTCCCATTATAGCAAAAATGTACCATCACTTCTACGCCATATCCGGATCGATAAGAGGCAAATATTTGTCAGTAAAATCAGCGGCAGGGCTCTAATTGTAAAAATATGATATGAGTGGTACCATTGAATATAATGAATGTATAATTTATACACGAAAGGAATGCTATATGGGAAAGGATCAGATGGAACGGGTGTGGACAACGGAAAAATATAATAAGGAAGCGGAACAATATGATAAAAAGATGAAACATATACTGCCGGACAAATACAGGAAAATGGTCGCGGAAAGTCTGACCGGACAGTCTGTCCTGGATATAGCGTGCGGAACCGGGACTTTCCTACAGAAGGCAGTCGAGATGGGGTTTTCCTGTGCGGGAATGGACCTCTCTCCCGGAATGCTTAAGCAAGCTAAAAAAAAGCTGCCTGACGTCAAGCTGATAACGGCCAGCTACTATGATATTCCCTTTGCCGAAAACGAATTCGACAATGTCGTCGCAACCTATGCCCTCGGCGGCGTCCATGTGCAGGCTTCGAAAGTTCTCGCTGAAATGAAACGGGTGTGCAGGCCCGGCGGGCAGATCATGATCCTTGATTGGCAAAAGAAACAGAAAGAAAATGTGTTTGATAAAATAATCAATGCTGTCGCGAAACTATCAGACGATCAACCTATTGATTTTGTCGGGGAATTAAGAAAACTGGGGCTGGAAGCGGATTGTGAGAAATTTTCATATATGTATTCAATCATCAAATGCAAGGTCGTGTAAACCGGTGCTGCACGTCCCCGGTCATCTGAATAATACGGTGGCCCAAATTCCGTCGCTTTCACATCCCTGAGGTAAGCGGTTTCTATCGGGTCAGTAGAGATTGAACGTATTGATTTGGTATACTGAGCATAGACTTCTTACTTTTGCGGAGGTATCGCTTTGGAAAAACGGAAATTTGGGAAAACGGGAATGGAAACGTCTTTGCTTGGCTTCGGCGGGTTTCATCTATTGGAGATCGAGGGACAGACAGCGGAAGAACTCCTCAATCAGTACCTGGACGCGGGCGGGAACTATATCGAGACAGCGGCCGACTACGGCGACGGCGAATCGGAAATAAAGGTCGGAAGGGTCATGGCCCGCAGACGCGATGAATGCGTATTGGCTACCAAATGCGTGAAGCGTACCAGGGAGGGGTGCCGGGACAGTCTCGATCGCAGCCTCCGAAACCTGCAGACCGATCATGTGGACCTACTGATCATGCACGCGGTGGGCACGAAGGAAGAACTGGATACGATACTGGGCCCGGAGGGCGCCATGGAGGCGGTCGAGGAGGCACGGCAGGCCGGAAAGGTGAGCCATGTGGGGATTTCCATGCACGGGCAGCCGGATGTATTGATCGAAGCGCTTAAGCGGTATCCCTTTGACGCGGTCATGACGACGATCAATTACTACGACCGGTTTAATTTCCCCAAGATCGAAGACGAACTCATCCCCCTGGCCAATGAAAAGGGGGCCGCCATCATCCTGATGAAGCCCCTGGCGGACGGATTGCTGTGGCGCAGCGCGTCCCAGGCCTTTCGGTACGCCATGTCCCAGCCGGTATCGGTGGTGGTGACGGGGATGAATACCCGGGACATGCTCGCGGAGGACCTCCGGTACGCCGAATCATTTACGCCCATGTCCGAAGAGGAAAAAGAAGAATTGTATACGAAGGCGGAAGAGCTGGGCAGCTATGTCTGCCGGCAGTGCGGGGACTGCATGCCCTGCCCCGAAGGCATCGATATCCCGCTGATCTTTACGCTGGAGGGCTGGTATGACAGGCAGATGCGGGACGGCTTCGTGCGGAATCCCGCGGATTTCGCGCTCCGGGACCGCCTGCGCTTCTGGTTCGGCAATGACAAAATGGCCAGAGAGCGGTACGGTCAACTGGCCGTCAAGGCCGACGCCTGCACCGAATGCGGGGATTGCATGCATTGCCCCTACGGGATCGATATCATCCATAAGCTGCGGATCGCGGACTATAAATTGAGCGGGAAAAAGTATTACTAAGAGGGACAAAGAAATCAAATACCTCCAGGGAGCCTGGAGGTATTTATTGTTTAGGCGTGTATTGCGTTTCTGTCTAGCTCCATTTGGCGGCGATGATCTTAGATAGCTCGCTCCGTTCCCCGACCACCAGGGTGCAGTGCTCGGCGATGGTATCGTCCTTCATCAGCTCCACGGCGTGGGTGAGCCCGCAATTGGTCTTGTCGAGATAGGGGTGGTCGATCTGCTCGATGTCCCCGATCCCCACGAATATGGAGTCCTCCCCCATCCGGGTCACCGCCGTCTTCCAGAGGTGCTTGGTGCCGTTCTGGCTCTCGTCCATGATGAGGATGTTCCGGGGCATGGTAGTGCCTCTGAAATAGGTGGGGGCCACGGGCTTGATATGATACATCTCCAGTTCGAACTCGGGATGGTCCGAGTCCCGCCCCTTGTGCTGCTTGTAGGTGATGAACTGGAGGTTGTTGTAGAAGGGGCGCATATAGGGGCTGATCTTTTCCCTCTCGTCCCCCGGCAGTGTGCCGATGTCCTCCTCGGTGGGGACCAGGGGGCGGGTCAGGATGATCTCATCGTACCAGTTTAAGTCGTTTACCATGATGATGGCGCAGAGCAGGACAAACAACGTCTTGCCGGTCCCCGCCGTGCCCTTGATGGTCTTAAACGGCACGTCCCTATCAAACATCATGTCCACCACGATCCGCTGGTGGGCGTTTCGGGGATATATATTGTAGGGTGCCAGTAGATTGGAGAAGTCCTGCAAGGGGAGGAGCCTGCGCTCCTTGGCGTCGTATCTCAGGATCAGGGTCTTTTCATTCTTGTAGACGCGCCAGAGCTTTTCCTCGTCCAGTTCGCCTTTGGATTCCTTGATCAGGAATACGTATTCATTGGGCTGCAGATCGTAGTCGGCAGGATCGAAGGGCAGGTCCGTCATATCGAACTGAAACTGCCCATGGTCATCTCCCATATTGGCCTCATGTCCCATGTGCTCATAGCGCCTGCGCTGTTCGTAATAGGCGTCCACCACCGCGTCGGGGACCCGCAGTATCCGCCAGCCGTCGTAGTACTCGGCTCCGTGATTGATCTTGTCGTTCTCGTAGTCCTGGGCGGGGATATCGAAGGACCGGCTGCGGATCCGTAGGTTTGTGTCCTTGGTGACCAGGATCACGGGTTTTAGGTTGTTCTTCTCTTCTTTGAGGGCGGCGATCTCCTCGTCCAGGGCCGCCTGCTCCTTTTGATTCTTGATCCCGTGGCGGGCGGCGGTGAGTTTATTGATCTGCTGCTTGACGCGGCGTTTCTGTTCCTTGTACTGCTTGTGGAGCCTAAGCGCCACCGACAGGATCAGATCGTCGTTATTGACGTCACCGAAGACCTGGCGGATGTCCTCCAGGGTTTCCTCGTCGTGGCCCTCGGTCCAGAGCAGCGCTTCCTGGCCGTCTTCGTTCAGGATGGGGATGCCCCGGGTGATGGGGTGCTTTTCGCTGAGGGTGTCCAATAGATGCATAAAACGGCGCGCATTGCGCCCCGCTTCGGTGTTCTTGGTCTTTATGTGATTGAGTTCACGCAGTACGATGCTGGGGATGATCAGGTCGTTGTCCTCGAAGTTCGAGATGCATCCAGGGTCATACACCGGCAGATTGGCGTCCAGCACATATATCTTTTTCAAGACATATCCTCCTTTGCTGTCCTACATCCCTGATACCATATGATGTATGTGACGTGTCGTATAATAATATATATTGGGGGAAGATGTCTGTTTTCCTGCATTGGAGGTTTCTTTTTTTCTGTAAATTTGATCTTTGCGACGAAATTCTTTGAAGGAGCGAGCCTCCAGGAGATATAATAGATAGGTATAAATACCAAAGGAGAGATTTTTCTGATGAACGTACCAATTCAAGAAGCGGCGGCGACTGTCCATGAGGCCCTCACGAAGGGCAGGGTCTTTCTCAACAGCCGGGACACAAAAGACAATACCATGATCATCGGCTGGGGCGGGATACTGAATTTTTGGGCAAAGCCCATATTCCTCGCGCCGGTGCGCCTGTCCCGCTATACCCATGATCCTATCGCGAAGACCGGATACTTCACCGTCAGCGTCCCCCGGGAGGGGGAGCTAGCCAAGGCGGCGGCGTTCTGCGGCGCCCGTTCAGGGCGTGATTTCGATAAATTTGCGGAGTGCGGCCTCACCGCCGTAGAGGGCCGGTCGGTGCCCGTCCCCGTCATCGGGGAATGCAGCCTGCATATCGAGTGCCGGGTGCTCCAGAGCCAGGAGCTGGACCTCGATCAATTGGATGAAGAGGATCGGAGCCGGTACTACGCCGACGGGGACACCCACACGATGTTTATGGGGGAAATCCTTGAGTGTTATACCAAGGAGTAATACTCTACCGTGCTAATAGAGGCCTTCCGAAACGGAAGGCTTTTTTGTAATAACAGATGATTATTTATACCAAATTACCCATTGTTTCCTTTACCTAGAAAAACAATAATGATATTCTAATCTGGAATAGACGTGGAGGTATGCAATGGACAGAAAAAGCTACAGTCTTTATAAACAGAAGCCGCTTCCCAAGTGGTTGTTATGGGTTATCGTCATCCTACTCGCTCTCTTTGTATACAGCAGGATATTTACCCGTCCGTCTCCAGATCTGGCGGGAAGGATAGCGGCCATACCTGCGGCGGCGCAGGTTTCCCACGAGGATGAGACATATCTGGATTTTGTCGAGCGCACCAGTTCGGAATTTGCCGACAACGGACTTGTGTTTACTACCCAACTGCAAAAAGTCCTGAATGATCAAAAGATCATCTATGACGAAAAGTGGCTGGATGATATGGCGGTCAATATCGTCAATATTCGGTCGGTATGCCAGGAATGTATTGATTATGATACGGCCCGTGTTCCCCCGGAGTTTGATGAATTTCACAGTGAATATACCGAGGCGGCCCGCCAGTATCTCGGCGCATTTGACATATTCGTTCAAGCCATCGAGAATGACAGTGATGACTTGTTTACTGAATTTAATCAGCAAGCGGAAGAAGCCGTTCAGCATATGGAAACAGCTGTTTCCTATATCAGCATCGACTCCCTGTACTAATCTTTATGCTATAAAAAAAGAAAACCACCGGTGGCACAGTGGCTTTCTTCAAAAGGGGTATATGAAAAAGGAGGAGTTTATGAATGCATCTATATAGTAACCCAGGGATGTGAACCCGGTGTTGATAATCTGTGAATAAAATATGAATAATTTTTTGTCAAAGCTATTGCAATCGAGGGAACCCTTGGGTATACTTATATGGAACTTTATCATTCCGAAAGAAAGGAGCCGCGTAATATGATGATCAAACAGTATCGCAGAGCAGTTATTGGGTACACCGGGGAAGCGAAGTATGCGCGGCCATTGGATGATATTGTCATTTGTTGATTTTTTTAACATGAGACGATCGCCACGGGCCGCCAAGGTCCGTGGCTTTTTTATTGTAGAGCCGCGACCCGGCTCTTTTTTGTTGACACGGGGCGTCAAAAAGCCGGGCTTTAGATAAATCATGGGGTGGAGGAAATGATGCATGAAAGAGAAGATCGGATTTTTATGGAAAATGGCAAAGGAGTACCGGTGGCTGTACGTCGGAGCTCTGGTAAGCGTGACGCTGGCGACCCTGGTGGGGTTCCTGCCGCCGCTGGTGATCGGGGCCACGGTGGACAATGTCATCGGCGGGAAGCCCCTGGACGCGCCGCAATGGGTGCTGCGGGGCATCGAAGCGCTGGGCGGTATGTCCACGCTGGCGCAAAATCTGTGGCTATGTGGAATCGCCGTGATCCTGCTGACCGCAGTCAATGGATTTTTCACATTCTTTAAGGGAAAGTGGACGGCGAGCGCCGCGGAGGGGATCGCCAAGACCATCCGGGATCGTGCCTACGACCACCTGCAGCGGCTGCCCTTTTCCTACCACAAGCACGCCCAGACCGGGGATTTGATACAGCGGTGCACCTCCGACGTGGAGACCATCCGCCGGTTTTTAGCTGTGCAGCTGGTGGAGCTGGGGCGCATCGTGCTTCTGGCCTGCATATCGGTGAGCATCATGTTTACCCTGGACGTGAAGATGGCGCTGGTGTCCCTCGTCAGCGTGCCCCTGGTATTCGTCTGGAGCATGGTGTTTTTCGGACGGATCCAAAAGACCTTTACCAAGGTGGATGAGTCGGAGGGACGCCTCTCAAACGTGATCCAGGAGAACCTCACCGGCATCCGGGTGGTGCGGGCGTTCGCGACCCAGGGGTTCGAGTATGAGAAATTCATCGGGAAAAACCGGGAGTTTCGTGACCTGGTGTACGATATGATCAAGCTTTTCGCCTGGTACTGGGCGGTGACCCATTCCCTGGTGTTCTTCGAGGAAGGGGCGGTGCTGGCATACGGCGCCATGCGGGCGGCCGCCGGGACTCTTTCCCTGGGCAGCCTTATCGTGTTCCTGTTTTACGTGGGGATGCTGCTCTGGCCGATTCGCCAACTGGGGCAGATCGTGAGCGATATGGGCCGGGCCAGCGTGTCGGTGGGCCGTATCCGGGAGATATTGACCGAGGAAGGGGAGCCAGAGGAGCCAAACGCACTGAAACCCGATATCAAGGGAGCGGTGACGTTCGATCACGTGTCCTTTTCCTACGAGGACGAGGAGCCTGTCTTAAGGGACGTGTCCTTCAGCGTCGAGCCGGGGCAGACCGTGGCGATTTTGGGGGCCACGGGCTCGGGGAAATCCTCCCTGGTGCATCTATTGCAGCGGCTCTATGACTACCAGGAAGGCTCTATCACCGTGGATGGGATTGAGCTAAGGGATATCGACAGGCAATGGATCCGCCGGCATATCGGGCTGATTTTGCAGGAGCCGTTTCTTTTCTCACGGACCATCCGGGAGAATATCGCATTAGCCGCCCTGGACGCCCCGGAGCATCGGATCTACGAGGCGGCGCGGCTTGCCTCCATCCACGATGTGATCGAGGAATTCGAGGACGGGTACCAGACCGCCGTGGGGGAGAAGGGCGTGACGCTCTCCGGCGGACAGAAGCAGCGGGTGGCCATCGCGCGGACGTTGATCAACGATACCCCGGTGCTGGTCTTTGACGACTCCCTTAGCGCCGTGGACACCGAGACCGACGCCTCCATCCGCCAGGCACTGAAAAAGCGGAGCCGGGACGTGACGACATTTATCATCTCCCATCGGATCAACACCATCAAGGAGGCGGATCTGATCCTGGTGATGGAGCACGGGCATGTGACCCAGCAGGGCACCCATGAGGAACTGATCGGGCAGGCGGGCCTCTACCAGGAGATCTGGGAGATGCAGACCGAGGCCGGTGAGGAGTAGGAGGATTAGTATGGACGCATTTACAGAACAGGAGTATACCAAGGGCTTTGACCTGTCCCTCTGGCGTAAGCTTTTGGGTTACGCCAGCGCGTTTAAGAAGGACCTGATCCTGCTGGCGGTGGTGATGACCCTGGTGGCGGCCATCGACGCTATCTATCCGCTGTTGACCCGCTACGCCATCGATCATTTCGTGACGCCGGGCACCACGGAGGGACTGGGGCTTTTTATCCTAGTCTACGCCCTGCTGGTGGCGGTGCAGGTGGTCAATATATGGATCTTTATCCGGACATCGGGGAAGGTCGAGGTGGGGCTCTGCTACCATATCCGGGAGAAGGGGTTTATGAACCTCCAGCGCCTTAGCTTTTCCTATTACGACAAGACCCCGGTGGGGTGGCTCATGGCCCGGATGACATCGGATATCCAGCGGCTTTCCGACATCCTCTCCTGGGGATTCATCGATATCGCCTGGGGGGCGGCCATGATGACATTCGTGGTGGTGGTGATGTTTTCCCTCCACTGGAAGCTCGCGCTGCTGACCTTGGCGGTAGTGCCTGTGCTGGCGGTTTTGAGTATCTATTTTCAAACCAAGATACTGGGAGGATACAGAAAGGTCCGCAAGCACAACAGCGAGGTCACCGGGGCCATCAACGAGGGGATCATGGGGGCCGCCACCACCAAGACGCTGGTGCGGGAGGATCAGAACCTCCATGAGTACCAGTCCCTCACCGGGAAGCTGAAGCGCGCGTCGGTGAATACCGCCATCGTATCGGCGGTGTATCTGCCTGTCGTCTTGAGCCTGGGGAGTATCGCCACGGCCTTCGCCCTGTGGCGGGGCGGCGTGCAGGTAATGGCGGGGATCGTGAGCTTCGGCACCCTGGCTGCGTTCATCAATTACACGGTGAAGTTCTTCGAGCCCATCCAGGATATCGCCCGGACATTCGCCGAGATGCAGCACGCCCAGGCCAGCGCCGAGCGGGTGATCTCCATGATCGAGACCAAGCCCGATATCGTGGATTCGCCGGAGATTCTAGCCAAGTACGGGAACGCATTTACCGCAGGGAGCGAGCCGAAGGAAGATATCCGGGGACATGTGGTGTTTGAAGATGTCTCGTTTCGCTACAAGGAGGAATGGATACTAAAGGATTTCAACCTGGAAGTAGCGCCGGGGCAGACCATCGCTCTCGTCGGCGAGACCGGTTCGGGGAAGAGCACCATCGTAAACCTCATCTGCCGGTTCTATGAGCCAAGCGAGGGGCGCATCCTCATCGACGGAACCGACTATAGGGAGCGCAGCCAGCACTGGCTCCAGTCCCGGCTGGGGTATGTCCTGCAGGCCCCCCATCTATTCAGCGGGACCATCCGGGACAATATCCGCTACGGGAACCTCGGCGCGGATGAGGACCAGATCGTGGAGGCGGCGCGTCTGGCCCACGCCCACGACTTCATCGTGGAGTTGAAAGAGGGGTACGATACCCCGGTCGGTGAGGGAGGCGCGCTGCTCTCTACCGGGCAGAAGCAGTTGATCTCCTTCGCCCGGGCGATCATCGCCGATCCCCGGATCCTCGTGCTGGACGAGGCGACGTCCTCTATCGACACCCAGACCGAGCACCTGATCCAGCAGGCCATCGCGGAGGTGCTGAAAGGGCGCACCAGCTTCATCATCGCCCACCGGCTCTCCACCATCCGGGACGCGGACCGCATCCTGGTGGTCCGCAAGGGCCGCGTGGTGGAGGAGGGTACCCACACCGAGCTCATGCGGCTAAAGGGGTATTACCACAAGCTCTACACCTACCAGTATATCGAGGAGCGGGAAGAGGAGATGCTCTCGCGGCTGGCATAGGGTAATAGATAATGAATGGAGCTGTCCAGAAATGGACGGCTCCGTTTCATGTATGCGCTCATTCTTAGTATTTCCTGTGTTTCTTTTTTTTTCGTATACGTGTAGTATGCGGATAGACGGCAGCCAGCGGGGGCTGCTTGGCAACCCGCCGGTGAGAAGATTATTGCAACGAACGTCGTTCAAAAATTTTTTCAGAGGCCGCGAAAATTATATAAGGATCAAGCACCCATTCCACCGGATGGAGAATGAAAAGCCCGGCATTCATAGGCACATCAGCGTTTTGAAGGTAAATGGACCCCGCCCATGGCCGCGAATTGTAACCACGAAAAGAATAAAACACAGCGCAACGCGAACCGAAAAGCGTTTCGCTGGATCGTCTTTGGGAGGCGCCGGACGCACAGGGGTTAATTAATATAGATTCATCTCCTTTAGCATCGGGAGCATCATCGCCCCGACCACGCTGAGGCCGATCAACAGGATAAGCCCGATGCCGACGACCAGCAACGGCGACCAGTCCGTAAAGGGGCTGGGGGCCTTCTTTTCGGGGGCCGGTACGCGGCCCCTGGTCAAGCGGGAGAAGGCAAACAGACAGGAGAGGAAGATCAGCAGGGACCCGCCGGCTACGATCCCCCAGGAGCCCAGGGAAGCGCCGGTCTCCTCGAGCCCCATGCGGGTCAGGAAACCGGGGTCGGCCTCCTGCGCATAGCTCAGCAGTACCGCCAGGGTGTTCTGGGTGAAATGAATGAGTATCCCCGTCCAGATCGAGCGGCTCCGGTACACCACGAAGCCCAGGATGATGCCGAGCCCGATATAGAAATAGAAGAACGCCACCTGCAGATGCAGCACCCCGAAGAGTACGGCGCTGAGGGCTATGGCCCAGAAGGGGCGCAGGTGCCGCTCGTAGATACCCAGCACGATCCCCCGGAACGCGAATTCCTCCGCGATGGCGGGCAGTACCCCCAGGGCGCCTATCCACGCCAGCAGCTGCCATCCGGTGGATATGGAAATATTGAGCCCCTGGACCGGGAGCTGCAGGGAACTAAGGGCCTGCTGGGTGAGGATCTGGAGGAACAAAAACACCCCGAATCCGCCTAACCCCATACCGAAGGACAGGAGCATCTCCGCGATCCTGGGCTTGGACAGCTTCAAGAGAGCCTTCCCGGGCCGGCTGATGAATATAAACACAATCACAGGCACCCCGACCACCAGGGCCTCCCCCACGGTCATCAACACGATCAAAAAGGTACTATCGAAGTCGGTGAGGCTGTCCGTGCCATTTGCGGCCATCATGATCCCAAGGGCCGCGGCACAGGCGATCAATACCATCATCAGACCGTAGAGTATCAATACAAACAGATTGGCGCCGTAGAACGTGATCCGGTTTCTCTTCATCGCAAGCCCTCGTTTCATGGGGATATGGTACAGTGTACAGTATATGGTGTATTGTGGCAATCGGCGGATTATACAATTCACCGTCATTTGTTCCCGCCAATTTGGCCGATACCTGTGGGCAAACGGGCCCGGGTAGTGTATGATGTGGGTATGGATGAAAAAGGAACCGGCATGGGCCGCCCAAGCGGACAAGACCCGGCCCAGATGAGCGGGCTGACACTGGCCTTTGTGGGGGACGGCGTGTGGCACGCGTTGGTCCGGGCCTGGCTCGTGGGCACCCGGAAGGGAACGGTCCAGACACTGCACCGGGAGGCGGTGGCCCATGTCCGGGCGGGGGCTCAGGCGGCGGCGGTCGGCCTGATACAGGATACGCTCACCGAGGAGGAGGCGGATATCCTGCGGCGGGGCCGAAACGCCCAGGGGAACGCCCCCAAGAACGTGGATGTGCAGACCTACAGGCTGGCGACCGGTTTCGAGGCGCTAGTGGGGTATCTGTATCTCATGGGCAGGGAAGATAGGCTTATGGAACTGACCGGGATGATATTGATAGAGAAATAAACGACGGGGTGTACGGATGAGCAGAGCGGACCAACTATTTATCGGGATGTGCCGGGATATACTGGACAACGGGTTCTCCACCGAGGGAGAAACGGTGCGGGCGAAATGGGAAGACGGGACCCCCGCCTATACCATCAAAAAATTCGCCGTCATCAACCGGTACGACCTGTCCGAGGAATTCCCCATACTGACCCTGCGAAAGATCAATCTACGGGCCGCCGTGGACGAGCTGCTCTGGATCTGGCAGAAGAAATCCAACAATATTAACGAACTAAATAGTCATATCTGGGACAGCTGGGCCGACGAGAGCGGCTCTATCGGAAAGGCCTACGGATACCAGCTGGGGGTCAAGCACAGATACCCCGAAGGGGATATGGACCAGGTGGACCGGGTGCTCTACGACCTCAAGCACAATCCCTACAGCCGCCGGATCATCACCAACCTCTATGTCCACGGCGATCTGCATGAAATGAACCTCTATCCCTGCGCCTACAGCGTGACCTTCAATGTCACGGGGGACAGGCTCAACGCGATACTGAACCAGCGGTCCCAGGACGTGCTGGTGGCCAACAACTGGAATGTCGTCCAATACGCCATCCTCGTCCACATGATGGCCCGGGTGAGCGGATTGAAGGCGGGGGAACTGGTCCACGTGATCGCCGACGCCCATATATACGACCGGCACGTGCCCCTGGTGGAGGAGCTGTTGACCCATCCCTCCTATCCTGCGCCTACGCTGACAATCAATCCGGATGTGAATGATTTCTATGATTTCACGGTGGATGACTTTACGCTTACAGACTACAAGCGGGGCCCGCAGATCAGGCACATCCCCGTGGCGGTATAGGAGATATCGGATGAAAGCGATCGTGGCGGTAGATCAAAACTGGGGGATCGGGTGTGACGGGAAGCTATTGCGGCGTATCCCCGTGGATATGGCGCGGTTCACCCAGTTGACCCTGCATAAGGTTGTGGTCATGGGACGGGCGACCCTTGAGTCCCTGCCCAAGCAAAAGCCGCTAAAGGATAGGGTCAATATCGTACTGACAAAAAACCCGGAATACGTGAACGACAAGGTGACGGTCTGCCGGAGCCTGGATGAACTCTTTGCGGAAATAAAACAGTACGATACGGACGATGTGTTCGTCATCGGCGGGGGGGCGGTCTACGCCCTGCTATTGCCCTACTGCGCAGAGGCCTATGTGACCAAGATCAATAACACCTATCCGGCGGATACCTATTTTGTCAATCTCGACGAGGAAGACGGCTGGACGCTGGTGTCGGAGAGCGAGCCGATGGTAGATAAAGACATAGAATTCCGCTATACGGTATATGAGAATGAGGAGCCAAAGCGTTACTGAATGAATATCAAGATACGGCTGGAGCGGAAAGAAGACCACCGGAGGGTGGAAGAACTGACCCGGGAGGCCTTTTGGAACCTCCATGTGCCAGGGTGCGATGAGCACCTGCTGGCGCACAATCTCCGAAAGTGCGAGGCCTTTATACCCGAACTGGACTATGTGGCGGTCATGGACAGTGTGGTCGTGGGCAATATCATGTTCTGCCGCAGTGTGGTCAAATCGGAGGACGACGGGGAGCATGATGTGATCACCTTCGGTCCGGTGAGCGTATGGCCCGAAAATCAGGGCAGGGGGATAGGATCGGCCCTCATCAAACATGCTATCGGTAGGGCGAAAGATATGGGGTTTACTGCCATACTGATCTACGGCGACCCGGGCTACTACCGGCGTTTTGGGTTTGGACCCGCCGAAGACTTTCAGATCCGCACGGCGGAGGGGAAGTACCTGGACGCCCTGATGGCGCTTCCGCTGTACGAGGGAGCCCTCGATGGGATACAGGGCCGTTTCCACGAAGGGGACGCGTATCACGTGGATGAAGGGGAACTGGCGGAGTTTGATAAGACATTTCCCCCAAAGGAAAAGCGGGAGACCGAGAGCCAGAGGCGGTTTAGCGAACTAGCCAATCAAACACACTGAGGATAGATACATGCGGGAACAAGAACAAAACCATCTCATCGAGGGCCGCCACGCGGTCCAGGAGGCGCTTCGGGCCGGGCGCAATGTGGAAAAGGTGCTCATCGCCCGGGAGAGCGAGCAGAGCCAGAGCGTTCGCCGTCTGATGGCATTGGCCAGGGACAGCGGCGCGGTGGTCCAGGTGGTGGACAGCCGGAAGCTGGATAGTCTGTCGGAGACCGGCCATCACCAGGGCGTCATCGCCATGGGCACCCCCATCCAGTATGTGGAGCCGGGGCAGATACTGAAAGCCGCCCAGCAGTCGGGACGGCCGCCCCTGATCGTGGCTCTCAATGAAGTGACAGACCCCCACAATCTGGGGGCGATCATACGGACCGCGGAGGTGATGGGGGCCCACGGGGTGGTGCTGCCCAAGCACCGCAGCGCGTCCCTTTCCCCGGGGACCATCCGGGCGTCGGCGGGGGCCGCGGCCCATATCCCCATCGCCAGGGTGACCAATCTGGGGGCGTTTCTCGAAGAGATGAAAGGGGAAGGCCTCTGGGTCACCGGTGCCGAGATGGACGGGGAGCCCCTCAATCAATGCGATCTCACCGGGCCCATGGTGCTGGTGGTGGGGGGCGAGGCCAAGGGGCTGGGGCACGTGGTCAGAAAGAACTGCGACCGGGTGGTGTCCATCCCCATGGGGGGGAAAACAGGTTCATTGAACGCCAGCGTGGCCTGCGCCATCCTGCTCTACGAGATCGTGCGGCAGCGGGGCTGAAAAGACATGGACATCCTGGTCGTAGACGGGTACAATGTGATCCATGCCTGGGAGGATATCCGGTCGGGGACGGACCTTGCTGCCGCCCGGGACAGGCTGGTGGAGACACTGCGGGATTACCAGGGGTACCGGGGCGGGTACGTGGTCATCGTATTTGACGCCCATCTCACCCGGGAGCCGGAAGTAAGTATCGAGGACTACGACGGGGTGCGGGTGGTCTACACCCGGGAGGGACTGTCGGCCGATCAGTATATCGAGCGGCTGGTCCGGGAGGACTTAAGGGACAAGCCTCTCACGGTCGCCACCAGTGACGGGCTCCAGCAGGTGATGGTGATGCGCCAAGGGGTATTGCGGATGTCGGCGGTGGAACTAGCCCGCCTGGTGACCGCCGCCAGACTCGAACGGGAGCAGGAATTCATGCGGCCGCCCGTCACGGGGCCCAACCGGGTGGACGGCTCTCTCCGGGAAGAGGCAAGGGAAAAACTGGAGCGCTTAAGAAGGGCTGATTCCCTTGACTGAGGGGAAAGAGACTGTGTATAATCTGTGTATTGTGTTCCCATTTTCTAACATGATACATGTATAGTAAATAAGACATCGGAGGAAACAGGGTTGGACACCAGTACAGCAGAGCGGGATTGGAGCCAGTTTGAACCATATAAGGACGAGGAGATAGCCATATCCGCCAAGGAGGGAAACGGTGAAGCCCTGGAGTATCTGATCTTCAAGTACCGGTCCTTTGTGAAAGCCAAGGCCCGGACGTATTTTCTCATCGGGGCCGACAAGGAAGACATCATCCAGGAGGGCATGATCGGGCTATTCAAGGCGATCCGGGACTACCGGGACGACCGGCAGTCGTCGTTTCACGCCTTTGCCGAGCTCTGCATCACCCGCCAGATCATATCGGCCATCAAGACCGCCACGCGGCAGAAGCATATACCGCTCAACAGCTACATATCCCTCAACAAACCCATCTACGATGACGAATCGGACAGGACTCTGATGGACGTGATCTCTAGCGCGGGGATCTCCGACCCGGAGGCACTGGTCATCAGCCAGGAGGACTTCACCAGCATCGGCAATAAGATCAGCGAGATGCTAAGTGATCTGGAGAGCGAGGTGCTCGCGAGCTATCTCCAGGGGAAATCCTATCAGGAGATCGCCGTGGATCTGGACAGGCATGTGAAATCCATCGACAACGCCCTGCAGCGGGTCAAGCGCAAGATCGAGAAGTACCTGGAAACGCGCAAGTAAGCCCGGACGGTTGGCGCGGACGCTTCATCCATTACGTCTGAAATAATACTCCCCGGTTATTCGTTTCGTCCCATCATGAGACCATCTTTTTTATGGCCCTGCCCCGTGTATATTCTTCGGAAATGCTTGTTTCACTGTCCATATGGGAAATATCGCGTAATCCTATCTGTATACGGTATCTGGTTTTCCATTGTGCCTCGTGTGACCGCTTGTCCCGCAATCCCCGTTCGGGATATGATTTTTCCATGGAATGGCGCGGGATTCCGGTTGAAAATATGGTTGACAAATAGGGACCTACGCATTAAAATATACTTTGCGTTGCGCCCAAGGCGGGGGGATGGATCCGGTTAATGCGCGGGTGTAGTTCAATGGCAGAACTCCAGCTTCCCAAGCTGGTAGCGTGGGTTCGATTCCCATCACCCGCTCCACTTGCCCGCCATTCATCGATGCGCCCATGTAGCTCAGTTCGGCAGAGCGCCGCCATGGTAAGGCGGAGGTCACCGGTTCGATCCCGGTCGTGGGCTCCATCTTTTTTACTATGAAACGCGAGGCGCAGTGGTAAACGAAAAACCAAAGGGAGGAACCAGCGAGATGGCAAAAGCGAAATTTGAGAGGACGAAGCCGCACGTCAATATCGGAACGATCGGTCACGTGGACCATGGCAAGACCACGCTGACAGCCGCGATCACC
>Ga0207721_100203_pt1 | contig 24404 bp, 17 predicted proteins | sample TtaePargueraPR_3_FD_187756 | JGI IMG/M metagenome (GOLD analysis project Ga0207721, IMG submission 187756) | Aerobic enrichment media microbial communities from Bioluminiscent Bay, La Parguera, Puerto Rico - Tt and P2 (1) (SPAdes) | ecosystem: Environmental > Aquatic > Marine > Unclassified ...
TGCGGGCGGCAGTGTTTGAGTATATATATTGCTTCTACAATGTGAAGAGAATTCAGAAAAGACTCGGTTATATGTCGCCGAAGGAATATCTCAAATCATTGAAAGCGGAGAAATCAGAGAGGGCAGAGAGGGTAGCTTAGCAAATTGTCTACAAAATAGTTGACGTCCCGATGATGACGATGACAATGATGATGACAATGATGATGATGACGACGATATTGATGATAACTTTGGGGAAGATGATTAAGGACTCATGATATCCAAAGTGACGATCCCATAAGCAGCAACATTGAATGGACCTTTCTTATTATAAAATCAAATTACACAATATAACAAAATAATTATTTTTGTGCTATAATGTTTTTATTATTTACACTTGTTCGGAGGAACGCATGGACAATAACATAACAGCAACAGTGGGCTTTGAAAAAGAGCTTTGGGCAGCGGCAGACAAACTACGGTACACGCGGCCTTGGTATGGGCGCATCACTTCCACAAGCGTGCGCACCACGCACGCGGGCGTATAAAACTCGCCGCCGCGCTTGCCTTCGGCTTCAGCAAACATCGACAGGCAGTATTCGTAGACGCGACCCAAGGTGTCCTGCTCTTCCTTGCCATGCAGCTTTAAGTTGCTGAACAAATTAAACTTCGCCGAGCCTGCGCTTCTCCAGCTCGGGGCGGGTATAGTTTTTCGGCAGCACACCTTTAAGTTGCTTGTTCTGGTTTTCTATTGCGGCCATGGCTTCGTCCACAAGCTTGCCGATTTCGGTGGCGTTGTTTTTGATGTTTTCCCATCTGGCCTCGATAGGTACAAAGAAGATGCCCTTCATGGTGTACTCGTCTTAATCTTCCTCGAAGCCTTCGCCCTCCGCCACGAGCTCGTTATATCTGTCTTCAAAGCGGTCGGAAATGTATTTGAGGAATATTAGGCCCCAATACAACATGCTTATATTCGCTTGCGTCCATGCTGCGGCAGCGGCGGCATGTTTGTGCAGTCCGCCAAGTTCATTGAAGCGCATCAGGGCAATCTGCAAAACATCTCTGTATATGATCAGGAAAGCAACCCGACCACATGGAAGATGTGCATCATGAACCTTGCCATACGCGGCATTGAAGCGAACCTTGGGCGGTTTAACGCCGATATTTACGAACGACCAACACAAGACGCTCAAAGCCGATTATGTGGTCGCGAATCCGCCGTTTAATATGGAGTGGCCGCAGTCTTAGGTATCGAGCGACGTGCGCTGGAAGTACGGTCTGCCGCCCGCCGCCAACGCGAACTATGCGTGGATGCAGCACATGATTCATCACCTTGCGTGCGGGGGCAAGCTTGGGCTAGTATCAGTACTAGCGAATCAAAGATCAATATCCAGATAACTTGGATAAGCAATTATAGCAATACTGTTTAGATCAGCAAAGCATTCGGTAAAACGCGTTTATTTACATAAGCCGATTCCGTTTTCTCAAAACATCTATGAATGAAAATGATGGTATGGTAGAATGAGATATCATGATATTCAATGATTCTGAATGGTTCTTGTTAGGCGCTTTATGCATACTGTTTATATTTTTTACTACCTATTACCTGACAAGAAGAAGTGAGAAATATAATTTATATTTTGCCGTCGGTTGCCTGATAAGCATAATAAGGACAGCTTCATACAATTTATTTGACATCATAGACAAATCTTCAATCTTTTACGTGTTTAATGTTAAGGTCAACTATTTATCATTTATTTGGGGGCCTTTTCTGTATATCCTTTTAGCCGACAGTCTGTTTCCGAGGATAGGCAAGAAAACGATTATACGTACTTTTTTAGTTATGGATATTGCGATATCCGCTTTAATTGTATTTGTTTCAACAGAGGGCTTCCCGTATGATATAGCTTTTGATTATATAATTCTAGCTTGCATATTATATACATCGTATATTTTCACTATGGCGCTGATTAAAAGGAGACAGTATGCGATACCTGTTTTCATAGCAAGTTTTATTTTTATCATCGGTGTGGTATACGATGTGTTGCGGGGATCAAACATCATAAATGGCCCGTTCGGAGAGGTTTTTGGATACACATACCTCATATATCTATTAGTCGCAGCAATCGTTTCGGCGCAAAAGCATAATGTAGAAGATAAAAAGCGGCTTGAATCCCAGATCAATTTTCTACATGCGCAGATACAGCCGCACTTTTTATATAATACGATAAACACGATCATCGCCTACAGCAGAACAGACCCCGAACAATCAAGGCAGCTTTTGATTGAGCTCAGCACATATCTGCGGGGGAAATTTAAGGGCGAAAAAGATATGTTTACATTGCTCAAGGATGAAATCGAGCTGATAAAAGCCTATCTTGCAATCGAGCAGGTTCGCTTTAAAGAGCGGCTATCGGTCGAATACGACATGGACGAGGACTGCAATATATTGATACCGTGCCTTATTTTGCAGCCGCTTGTTGAAAATGCCGTAAAACACGGGCTGATACCCAAGAAAGAGGGCGGAAAGCTAAAGCTGTCAGTAAAAAAAGAAGAAGATAACGTGGTTGTTAAGATAAAAGATAATGGCGTAGGCATGGATATGCATAGGCTGCCTGACATATTGGAAGGCAGGCAAGGGGGTATCGGACTCAGTAACACCAACGAGAGACTACAAAGGTATTATAACACGGAGATAAAAGCCAAGAGCGAGCCGGGAGCCGGAACAGAATTTACCGTGACGATTCCGATAAAAAGAGGTAAAAAATCATGATCAGATGCATAGCCGTGGATGACGAAAAGATCATACTGGACGAGCTTTGCGCCATGATAAAGCAGACGGAGATCGAGCTTGTGGGGGCGTATCAGGACCCCATTGAGGCGCTGGAAAGCATAAAGAGCCTAAAACCCGACGCGGCTTTTCTGGATATTGAAATGCCGGGGCTTAATGGAATCGAACTGGCCAGAAATATTTCCGGATTTGATCCGGAAATACAGATCGTATTTGTCACCGCTTATGAGCAATACGCGCTTAAGGCCTTCGAGGTAAGCGCCGTGCATTATCTTTTAAAGCCTCTGACGCAGGATAAGATAATTGAAGCAGTGAATCGGGTTCATAGAGTTCTGCAGATGAATGAGATCAAGGGCGAAATCGGCAAGTCGGATATTATTCCGGGTAAAACGTCTCCGACCGACAGAATCACTGTGAAGGACAGGGACAACGTCATCATCATTAAAATATCCGATATCATTTACTTAAAATCCGAAGGCGGCAAAACAATACTTGTGACCAAAAAGGGCAGCTATGAATCTCGCAACGGCCTGCAATTCTGGAAATCAGACTAAAGGAACTGGACTTTATCCGGTGCCACAGAAGCTATATCGTTAACGCTGTCTACATCACCAAAATGATCCACATCCTGGGGGAATACAAGGAGCTTGTGCTCGATTACTGTGATATCAATATACCGATAAGCCGCCAAAAGGTGGGTGCGATAAAAGACTGGCTGGGGGTTGGGTAGCAAGCCGATCATTGGCGGAGCTGATATTAAATCAGCTTCTTTTTTTATGCTTTCGTGTTAAGGCCAAAAACCATTCATCGCGATTTTCCTACCATTCAATGCGATTTTCCTACCATTCATCGCACTTCGGTTGACGGATTGACAGGCTGTATATGAAAATTAATGTATCTGTGTATATCTTTTAAGTTGTTTACCCATGATGAAAAATAAGCCGGAGGCCTTACTAATGAAAAAGAAAATGCTCGCACTATTACTCATCACCATTATGCTGCTGGCTTTGGTGCCGCAGACGGCGCTGGCGGCATCGCATACCGTGTCGGACGGACAAACGCTGAACCTGACATCGGGCGAACTTACGCAGACGTCGGACGGCACGCTGGAAGCAACGTATTTTATTAACGCTGGTGATACTATCAGCGTGGCGGCAGGAGCAACAGCGACGATCACGGGCAGCAAGAACGTACAGATATCGTGCGGCGCAGGTGTGACGCTGACGCTGGATTCGGTAACGAGTGATGTCAGCGAAACCAATAATGCATGTGCGCTTGGTTTTACGGGTAGTGGCAATACGCTGATACTCGAAGAAGAATCAGCGCTGAGCAGTGGTCAAAAGAAAGCGGGTGTGCTTGTGCAAGGCTCCACGCAGCTGACGATTGAAGGAACAGGTATGCTGGAGGCACGTGGTGGAACCGAGAGTGCAGGAATCGGCGCAGGAACCGGAGACTGCGGTACGCTGCTCATCAGAGGAAGTGTCACGATCAACGCACGGGGCGGGACAAGCTATGGCGCAGGTATCGGCGGCGCTGGCGACTATTCTGGCGGCGGCTCTGGCGGCAACATCACGATCGAAAGCGGCACGGTCACAGCGATTGGTGACGGTAATAACGGCAGTGCGGGTATCGGCGGCGGCTCTGCCCAGGACGGATACGGAGGCAATGGCGGTAATATCACGATAAAGGGCGGTACGGTTAAGGCGGTCGCAGGATATTACGGCGCAGGCATCGGCGGGGGCGGAAAATCCAAGTCCCCAAATGCTGATGGCAGCGGCAGAGGCGGCGTGATCAATATCAGCGGCGGCACGGTCATTGCAGTTGGCGGCAAGAACAATATCAGCGGCGGGGGTATCGGCTGCGGGGGAGTGCTTTATCCTAACCCTGATGATCCCTACACAGAGCTGAATATTACAGGGGGTAACGTTTTCGTTGCAGCTGCAGGTGGCCCATATGATTTCAGTGTTCGCGACAACAACGCAGAGTTCAATATATCAAATGATGCAGCTGTATTTTTGAGAAACGATAATTATGCGTCCTCCGCTGCCAACATCACATCGCATACAAGATATTTATCAAGAGCAGCGGATGAAGACGGGTATCTATTTGGCATTGAGTTGCCGGGATGGCCCAGCGCCGAGGCGGCGTTTATCGTTCCCAAAACGGTTTCATACGACTTGAACGGCGTGGATGGAACACCCATCAGTGATGCCATCATTCACAGTACGGGTGTTGTAAAAATTCCGACGCAGGACATGACGGGGTATAACGACCAGGAGCTTGTTAACTGGAACACACAAGCCGATGGGCTGGGCGTGGGGTATACGCCCGGTATGTTTACGGAGGTAGAGGACGATATCACGCTGTACGCCATATGGGGGGCTCACGTGGTGTCCGGCGTCACGCTGGCGCGCGATTCGCTGATTCTCTCGCCGGGTGCGGCGGCAGCGCTGGAGGCAAACGTGACGCCTAGCAGTGTAGCGAATGCGAGTCTTTCTTGGACGAGTAGCAACGAGAGCGTAGCGACGGTGGACAGCCGCGGTGTTGTGACAGCAGTGGGTACAGGCAGTACGCTCATCACAGTGGAATCAGAGAACGGCCTTTTTGATACATGCCAGGTCGCCGTGTCGAGCGTGCTCTTAAACTACACGATTTCAACAGGCTCGACGATGGAAATGCAGGCGGCTGTCAGTCCAACCGGTAATACGGCGACTTGGACAAGCGATGACGAAACCGTCGCAACGGTTGATGCAGATGGCACGGTGACGGCGAAAGCGCCCGGAATTGCAATGATCACCGTGACGGCGGGCGGCGTGTCGCAGACGTGCGGTGTGGCGGTATATCACCAAAATGTGACAAGTGTCAAACTCAGCCGCGCTTCGGCGGATTTAACAGTGAATGATTCTCTAGGTTTAACAGCATATGTCGACCCAGATGACGCAGTGAACAGGGACGTTGTGTGGACAAGCAGCGACGAGGATGTGGTAACGGTCAACGGCAGCGGTACGGTGACGGCGATGGGTTCGGGCAGCGCAACGATCACGGCGCAGTCGGGCGGGCATTCGGCTTCGTGCAGCGTGACGGTAACACAGCCGGTCACGTCGGTCAGCATAGGCAGTTCGGCAAAGACACTGTCACTGAACGAAACAGCCAGTTTGAGCGCAACGGTATCGCCGAGCGATGCGACGGATGCGAATGTCACATGGACAAGCAGCGATACGGATATTGCGACGGTGGACGCAAACGGCAAAGTGACGGCGGTAGCCGACGGCGCGGTGACGATCATCGTGGATGCGGACGGTGCGTATGCTGTATGCACGATTCTTGTCAGCAGTGAACAAGGCACCGATGACGGCAACGACAATGGCGATAACGATGACGGTGACAACGACAATGGCGATAACGATGACGGTGACAACGACAATAGCGATAACGATGACGGTGACAACGACAATGGCGATAACGATAACGGTGACAACGACAATGGCGATAACGATGATAACGACAATGCGCAGGCAACGCCGACACCGACATCGTCTGCAAAGCCGTCGGGCGAGAACGGCGGCAACGGCGAACCATCCGAGACAAATGAGCCGACGCCGACACCAACGCCAAAGACGGTTATCATCACGATCGTGGTGGCTGACCTGCCGGAAGGCACAACATCTGTGAAGCTGCCGGACGGGTCGGTTGTGGAACTGGACGGCGGCGATACGCTGGAAGTCGAAGTGGGATCAGAGTATCTTAATGACGACGGGTCAGTAGAGCTTATTGCGCTTGACAACGAGGACACGCCGCTTGGCATCTATGACGCGGACAATATCGCGACACCGGATACGGGAAGCACTGGCGGCGGTGTCTGGTCGGTGCTGATGTGGGTACTGATCGGCATCGTGGGCTTGGGCGTGATTGGAGGCGCAGCGTATCTGATATTAAGAAAGAGACAGGGAGTTTGACATACAACCGAATGAGACAGAGCCGCATGAAGACGCGTGGGGCTGGTGAGAATCAGCCCTCAGGCTACTGGCAAAGCCTACCTCAGATGAGGGGCAATTGCTGAATTTCAATAGACAATGGCCGGAGGGAGTGACCAGTTTCAAATCATTTTCTCTCCCCCAGTCACCGGTAGGTGACAGCCCCCTCTGACGAGGGGGCCGAAAATACCGCCTTGTAATCTATTTGGAGGCTGGTGTAAACCGGCCTCTTTTTTACGGGAAATAAATATCTCTCAAAACCATTCAATCCCGTTTTTTTACCATTCAATGCGATTTTCTTGCCATTCATCGCACTTCGGTTGACAAGAAAGAGGCGTATATTAAAAAATGACTATATATGGATATATAAAAACAAGACAACTGATAAAAAGAATTTCGCTTTAGAAAGGTTGAAATAATATGCTGCAAACACAAAACCACCAAACTATCAAACGGCGCACGAGAAAAACGCTCGTCATGCTGCTCGCGGCTATTCTGCTGGTTCAGTGCATGAACCCCAGCGTTTTCGCCACCGCCACAGTGGAAACCGCCGGGAACGCGGGCTGCCTGATATCGGCGGGAGGAGAAGGAGGAAATTACTCCATGGTGTTGAAGGCGGACGGAACCGTCGAGGCCTGGGGAGATAACTTCTATGGACAGTGCAACGTGCCGACCGGCCTTGGCGATGTGGTCGCCATATCGGGGGGAGGACGTCACTCCATGGCGCTAAAATCAGTCGGAACTGTCGAAGCCTGGGGATGTCAGGGATATTACAATTACGGCCAGTGCGATGTGCCGTCCGGCCTAACGGATGTGGTCGCCATAGCGGCGGGATATGAGCACTCCATGGCGTTAAAATCGAACGGAACCATCGTGGCCTGGGGGCGGAACGACGATGACGGACAGTGCAACGTGCCGTCCGGCCTTGGCGATGTGGTCGCCATAGAGGCGGGTCTTTTTCACTCCATGGCGCTGAAGGCGGACGGAACCGTCGCGGCTTGGGGATATAACAATTGCGGCCAGTGCGATGTGCCGTCCTGCCTTACTAATGTGGTCGCCATAGCGGGGGGAGCATTTCATTGCATGGCGCTAAAATCGGATGGAACCGTCGTGGCCTGGGGGGATAACTACGGCGGCCGGTGCGATGTGCCGTCCGGCCTTGGCGATGTGGTCGCCATAGAGGCGGGAACCTATCACTCCATGGCGCTAAAGGCGGACGGAACCGTCGTGGCCTGGGGAGATGGGGGAATTTTCGATTACGGCCAGTCCGATGTGCCGTCCGGCCTTGGCGATGTGGTCGCCATAGAGGCGGGATATGAGCACTCCATGGCGTTAAAATCGAACGGAACCATCGTGGCCTGGGGGCGGAACGACAATAACGGTCAGTGCAACGTGCCGACTGGCCTCAATCTCTCGGGCCGGTATTTAAATAACATGCTCATCAACAACGGCGCATGGCCGTTTGATTTTGATCCGGATGCTGTGACCTATACGCTGGAGGTACCCAACGCTGTTGACAGCATCGGCATATCCCCTTTTGCGGATGACGATATTCAGATAAAAGTCCAGGGTGATACAAAAGCAAGCGGCTCGACAACGGACATTGCTTTGAATATGGGTTCAAACACCATCACGATAGACACGGTAGACACTTTCACTGGGCTGAAATGTCCCTATACCATCACGGTGAACCGGGCGATGCCGGACACGACCAACACTAATCTATATAAGCTGGAGACAGGAACCGGCGTTTTGTCCCCTGCTTTTGACCCGGATACCACGGCTTATATCGTCAGTGTGGGCAACACAATCAGCAGCATCGACATCACCGTTCGCCCGGAAGACGGCAACGCCACCACGGCGATTGGCGGGCAAAGCGCCGGCTCGGGGGAACAGACTGTGTCGGTTCCGCTTGATGCCGGAGAGAATGCGATCCCCATTGTGGTGCAGGCGGGCGATAATACGACGACAAAAGAATACACTGTGAACGTCGTGCGCGGCCCGTCCAGCAATGCGGATCTGAGCGCGCTTTCGGTGGGCACGGGGAGCCTGAGCCCAACGTTTGATGCGGACACGGTGGCGTATTCCGTGTAGATGAGCTAACCAACGACTCGAACAGAAATCCAGTATTGCTGCAATAAGTAAAATATGAATATGAAAACAAAAAAACCGTTTGTTTTGCAATATCGCTTCGTGGCTCCTGATATTGGCAGCGGTTATATGGTTGATGATCAAAAATAGGATGGATAACAAAGACGATAACAGCTCGACGTTATAAAAGGAGAAGAGATATGTTGCTGAATATGAAGGCAAACAGCGGTTATAAAAAAGGTTTGTTCGTACTGTTGGCGGCTGCCATGATTTTATCCACGATGGCGATAGATATGACAACAGCGCATGCGGATACGAAAGGGCATAATATAGCAGTTGGGCATTATCCTCAAACAGTGGCGGTTAACCCTATAACAAACAAAGTGTATGTTGTAAGTCCATCCAGCGATACAGTCACGGTAATCGACGGCAGAGATGGCAGCACACAGACGATATCTACAGGGGATTCTCCAGGGCTAGTTGCGGTCAATACAGTAACGAATAAAATCTATGTCGGCAATTTTGAGGGCGATAGTGTTACGGTGATTGACGGAAATGACAACAGCACACAGACGATAGCGGCGGGGGATGGTCCGATAGGATTAGCGGTCAACCCGGTAACGAACAAAATATATGTTGCTAATGAATACAGCGATAACGTCACGGTGATCGATGGGAGCGACAACAGTACACAGACGATAGCAACGGGGGCGTCTCCGAGAGCAATGGCGGTAGACACCGTAACTAATAAAGTGTATGTTGCTAATTATTGGAGCGATAATGTCACGATAATTGACGGAAGCGATAACAGTACACAGACGATATCGGCGGGAGATGCGCCGATGGGAGTCGCGGTCAACCCGGTCACAAATAAAGTGTATGTTTCAAATCGTGACAGCAATAGAGTTATGGTGATTGACGGGAGCGATAACAGCACACAGATGATAGCGGTGGGAGCGGAGCCGGGGACAATCGCAGTCAACCCGATAACGAATAAAGTGTATGTTTCCAATGGCGTAAGCGATAATGTCACCGTGATCGATGGGAGCGACAACAGCACACAAACGATAGCGGCGGGGGATGATCCGGGGGGAGTTACGATTAACCCGGTCACAAATAAAGTATATGTTACAAATTATTGGAGCAATAACGTCACAGTGATCGATGGGAACGACAACAGCACACAAACGATAGCGGTGGGTAATGCTCCGAATGCAGCCGCGATAAATCCTCTCACAAATAAAGTTTATGTTGTTAATTATGCCAGCGATAACGTCACAGTGATCGATGGGAGCGACAACAAGACAGACACGATAGCGGCGGGAGATAATCCTGGAGCAGTCGCGATAAACCCAGTAACGAACAAAGTGTATTTTGCGAATGGTTCCAGCGATGATGTTACGGTAATCGACGGCAGCGACAACAGTACACAAACGATTCCTGTTGGTGATTGGCCTTATGCATTAGCTGTGAACCCTGTAACAAACAAAGTGTATGTTGCGAATCTTAACAGCGATAATGTTACCATAATTGACGGCAGCGACAACAGCACACAGACGATAGCGGTGGGTGATGTTCCGAGTTCAGTTGCGGTGAATCCGGAAACGAACAAAGTATATGTCACCAACAGACAAAGCAAAAATGTCACGGTTATAGATGGGAGCGACAACAGCACACAGACGATAGCGACTGGAGTAGCTCCGGAAGTCGTTGCGGTGAACCCGGTAACGAATATAGTATATGTGGTCAACCAACATAATGATAATGTTACGATTATCGACGGCAGCGACAACAGCACACAAACGGTTGCGGTGGGGGATACTCCGGATGCAATAGCAGTCAACACGACGACTAATAAAGTGTACGTTACCAATATGATTGACTATAACGTTACGATAATTGACGGCAGCGACAACAGCACACAGACAATAGGGACGGGGGGATCTTTTCCGAGAGCAGTTGCTGTCAATCAGGCAACAAACAAAGCGTATGTCACAGTAAACAATTCAGTTACGGTTATCGATGGGAGCGATAACAGCAAACAGTCGATAGCAACGGACGTGGGTGCAATTCCAGTTGCAGTAAATCCTGTGACGAACACTGTGTATATCGGAAGTTCTACTAGTGATAGTATCACAATAATCAAAGAAGTTGATGAAGAACCGAGTGCACTGACGGTGAGCGTCGACCCTCTTCCGAGCAACGCTACCGATTCAGTTTCACCGACTTTTGACTTTACCGCAAGCAGCGGCTACAGCCCGACTGCGCCGGATGTTCAACAGATATATTATCAGATCGACACATGCATCGGTGATTGGCAGAAGGCGGAAATGTCGGGCAGCTCAGCTTCAGCGACATTGTCTTCACTTACAAAAGGAACCCATGTGCTGTATGCGTTTGCGACAGACGGTATGGATGCGACGTCGATAAATACACGCAACGCTATGGGGCCGATAATAGGAAGTATCGAGGCATACGCGTTTACGATCGTTGATACGCCGATAGTCACGACTTCAAGCATACCTGACGGTATTGTGCAGGATGATTACAGCGTAGATATCGATGCAACAGCCGGAGTGGAGCCGTATTCTTGGAGCGCAACCGGACTGCCCGATGGGCTTAGCATTGAAGCGGATACGGGAGAGATCAGTGGAAAACCGGAAGAGGGCGGCACATTTACGCCGCATGTCACAATTATTGATAATACAGGAGCCGGTTCTTCAAAAACGTTCAGCATGGAAATTGAAGCGATGAACGACGGCAGTGGCGCTCTGGCTATATCGCCTGTAAGCGTTGATCCGGGGAGCAAGGATAACGATATCGTGTTTACATACACACCGACAACGAGCGGTATGTATATGGGCGAGATAACGCTTCAGATACCTGCCGGCTTTACGCTTCCGAACACGACAAGCGGCAGCGACGGTTATGTAACCTCAACTGCCGGAACAGTATCGGTTTCGGGGCAGACGATAACCGTTTCGGATATCGTACTTGCGCACGGAGATACCATCGACATTACATATAATGATGCGTCTGTTCCAGTCAATTCGGGAACATATACCCTGCTGTGCAGGCATAAAACACTTGCTTCGGGTACTTTAACGCTGCTAAACCCGCAGCCTCAGATTTCAGTAACAACTGACGACAGCGCAATACTCAAAATAAATACGAATACGATTGTAGACGGTACAGCGGGCGAAAGCTATAGCGCAGCCATCGCCGCAAGCGGCGGCGAGACGCCGTATTCCTGGAGCGCGGCGGGTCTGCCGGACGGTCTTGAAATGGATGCCTCAACCGGCGAGATCAGCGGTAAGCCATTAAAAGCGGGTACGTATGAGCTTAGTCTTGTTGTGAAAGATGCGCAAGGGGATAAAGCATACAAAGACCTGACGCTGACTGTTGCAGAGCAGGTTTTGGCAGGCAAGTATACTTTGACGCCTGAAAACGACGCGGCCTATACAGTTAGCTATACTTCGCAGGGCACCGCAGTTTTGACGATGAACAGCGCTGCTTCCGGCTTTAGATTCTTTACAGTAAAGGTCACGCCGGTTATTACAAACGAGGGCGAAGAAGTTATAGTGTTTACGTTAACGCGGGACGGTGTACAAATCAGGTTCAGCTTTTTCGAAGCGGACTTTGATCTGGTACCCAGTGCGGGCGGCGGTTTCAACGTTCAGTCTGGCGATATTATAAAGATATATATAGCTGATGAACTTAGCAACGCTTCTGGAAGCAATCCGGTATTGCTGCAGTAAAGCTTAAAAGGAGAATAGAAGAATATGAAAACAAAAAACTCGTTTGTATTGCATTATCGCTTCCCGGCTCCTAATATTGGCAGCGGTTGTATGGTTGATGGTCAAAAAGAGGAAAAAGACACCAGAGATGACAACGGTGCGGGCATTTAAAGGTGAAAGGCATGAGGGTGCGCTAATTAAATGAAAAGTGTTAGAGGTATGATATGAAAAAAATTTGGATTTGCGTTGTTTTACTTTTGCTGACAGCGTTTCTGCTGTCGGGGTGCTACGTGCAATCTCCAAGCGAATGGCTTCTCGGTCGCGGTGACCCTTCAGCCCTTCCGGAATATACTGTGTATCTCGGAGTCTACGACGGGAATGCGATCCCCTGGTATGTGCTGGATAACAGCGGCGGCAATTTGCTGCTGGTTTCAGCCAATATCCTTGATGAAAGAACGTACCACAGCACCGAAGGAGCGACATGGGACGAGAGCGATATGCGTACTTGGCTGAACGGTGAATTTTATAATGCGGCGTTTTCAGATGTGGAAAAAGCTGCACTTTTGGGCAGCGACAAGGTTACGCTGCTGACGCAGACACAAGCGGAAAACACAGAATATTTTAACGGCGACGATGTGCGTATTGCTTCAATCAGCGGCACAGGCAGCACATACTGGCTAACGGATGACAGCGGCAGCGCAAGGTGTGTTACCGATACCGGCGCGATTGAATCTACCGATGCCACGTATAACTGCGGTGTACGGCCGGTGATTCGCATAAGCGGTAGCGCTATAGCGCAGCTGATACACTCAATTGATAAATTGAATGATGGAGAAATAACATCCATAGATGAAAGTAACTCCAGCACAAGTTTGAAGCTTGCGCTTTGGGACGATACGCTGCCATCGCTTTCTGTATCCGGTTATGTTCTGGACAGAGATACGGATGGCTTGAGGGTATATTGCACAGCTTCTTCCGCGTTGGCGGCGGATGAGATGGTTTATGCCTATTTTACCGCCATAGACGGTACTAGTAAATATCTGGGTTGTTCGTCGCTCTCGGACGGACATCTAACTTATTGTGGTTTGCCTGGTTTTACATTTAACATTCAGTTAGCGGTGGTAAAGCCTAGCAGTACAGCTTGTGAAACTTATGCTGTGGGCCCAGTCAGCGAGATAAGTGAAACTGTCAGTCTTCCGGGCATCTTAGGTATTGAGGAAGGCGGCAGTTACGCGATCGGACAGAGTCTTGATTTTACGGCTTTTGGTGCTAATGCTGACGGATTTAGTTGCTCATACCGATGGGTGCCGGAAAGCTGGTCGGTGGATTCACAGAGCGGCACATGGAGCGATGAACCTTACACAGGCAGCATCGTGTTCTCTGAAGCCGGCGACTACACGCTCACAGTTACATTCAGTGTGTTACAAAGCGGAGGAATTGGGTCATGGTCAGAACTATACAAAGATACGCGTACGGTATCGTTTAGTGTAATGGAGTTCAGCCTCGATAGTTCATTTAAAGAAATGTTGCTGAATGAAACGTTCGATCTGAAGGTTTCGGGATTGCCGAGCGGCGTTTCGGATTCCGATGTGACATGGACAAGCAGTGATGAGAGCATCGTAACGGTGGACGCAAGCGGCAAAGTAACAGCGAAGGCACTTGGCAGTGCGACTGTGATCGCCGAAGCAGGCGGTCAATTTGATACATGTACGATAACGGTCGTGAAAACTCCGCTCTCTATTTCCACACAGGATTTACCCGAGGGTACTCTTGGAGAAAGCTATTCCAGCACACTTATCGCGAGCGGCGGCGACGGCAGCTATATTTGGTATGCCAGCGAATTACCTGATGGACTTAGCATGGATAGTGACACAGGCGTGATATCCGGTGCGCCGAAAGAGACAGGCACTTTCTCTGTCGAAGTACGTGTGTACGATGGTGAAGGCAGGAACGCGGCAAAGATCTATTCACTGACGGTCAGCGCACCAAGCGAAACGGGCAGGTATGAAATCGTGCCGGATACAGATAGTGCGTATACTGTAAGCACCGTAAATGGTTTTACAACGCTGACGATAAATGATGGATACAGCGGATTCAGATACATAAAGGTTTCGGTCAATCCGCTTGTGGTGCACCAAGGTGAGGAGACATGTGTATTCGTACATATACGAAGCGGCGTTCAGATTGGCTTTAATGCTTCTGTAGCAGATTTTGATGTTACCGGCAACGATATTGCCGGTTTCAACGTACAGCCGGGCGATATCATCAGGGTGTATATCGTAGACGCGCTTAGCAATTCGCCGGGCAGCAATCCCGTGCTGCTTCAGTAGTAAAGGAAAGGATTGAGTATGAAAAAGATTATCGGAATATTGATTACAGTGCTTATTTTTACGGTTGCTGTGTCAACGGCAGCCGCTTCAGCGACCGTAACGACAGATAAAAAGACGGCAGAACCCGGAGATACCGTGACGATAACGGGCAAAGTGGCGGCGGATGAAAATGTCGTCGTCAAGATCACGGACGAAGCGGGCAACATCGTGTTTTTCGATGCGGCAAAGGCGGACGCGAGCGGCAATTATACAGTCTCTTTCGTGGTGCCATCGGGCATGGCGGCGGGCAAGCTGACCATCACGGCGGGCAACGGAAGCGACGTTGCCGTGACCACGTTCTCAGTAAAATCGCCACCGACGCCTAGCAGCGCACCGAAGCCGACAGCAGCACCATCGTCGGTACCTTCGGCAAGTAGCCCATCGGAACCGACAGCAGCACCATCGTCGGTACCTTCGGCAAGCAGCCCATCGGAACCGACAGCAGCACCATCGTCGGTACCTCCGGCAAGCAGCATACCGGAGCCGTCAGCAATATCGACATCGACAACCGTACCCACACCTGCGGCTTCATCCGGGCCCTCTGCCATGAACGGTGAACAGGAGGATGTGCCGGATACTGGCGATAGCGCAAAGGCGATTACACCGATTCAGGTTAAAGAGAATGAAGAGGCCGAGACGGTCACGATTGAAATCGATGTATCCGATCTTCCCGAAGGCACAGCAGCAGTCAAATTGCCAAACGGCGAGATTGTTAAGCTTGATGGATCAGATTCGTTGCTGATAGAAATAGACAAATCGGATATCGGTGACGATGGCGTAATAGACTTGACCGCGCTTGACGATGAGGGAACGCCGCTGGGTGAATATGAAGTGCAGTTGGAGCAGCTTAAAACTCAAAACACGGGCAGCGCATGGGATGGCATATGGTCTGTGCTTATGTGGGTGCTGATTGGCCTCGGCGTGCTCGGCGTGGCAGGAGCGACGTTGTATCTGATTATGAAGAAGAGGAACCGTGCATGAGTGCAGGCTCTATAAAATAATCTCGTTATACAGGCTAGTATAAATATATGAATACAAGCCGTCCTGGTAGTAGCGGGGCGGCTTTTTTGTGCAAATCTTTATAAATAGGAAATGGTTCGTTTTTTTAAATGAAGCTCTTATTATGAGCGCAACGACCGGTTTCTTAGTTATGACTTAACCTTCAGTTATCCATATACCTGAGAAACAGTATAGCAATAATATCCCCTTGGAAAAGCTTCTTATATTTTGTCCATAAATTTAGTAATATAAATTTGTTTATTGACAACAGTATCATCGAGTGGACAGGTTTTTTTGTATCAAACGATGTGACATAATGATGAAAACGGGTACTTTCATTGAACGACAACAAATATAAAACAAAAAGCTTGTAATTTTACACCTCGCTTGATTAAGCAGCTGGAAGGCATTTGGGAGCATCCGCTGACGGTTTTGGAAGCGCCGATGGGCTATGGAAAAACAACCGCTGTTAAACATTTTTTAGCCAGCGCGGATGCCGACGTGCTTTGGCTGAAGGTTTATGATGATTCAATAGATGTTTTAAACCACTTTGCTTTCTTAATTGTATCCAATATAAATTTACAGTTTGCTCAGTCCCGTTTTATACGCAAAAACTATTATCAAACAGCAGATACACTTGGTGACTTGGGCGACGAACGTGTTGTCGAGCCGTTAATTGAGGCTTTGGGGAGTAGCAGTTGTAAGGTGTCGCGCAGATGTGCAGCAGAAGCGCTCGGAAAAATTGGCGATAGAACGGAAGTTGAATTTTAAGAAGGATGGCTACGTGGCTGATGATTCGCTATCGGTCTTATAAAAATACCCCTCACCCCAAACAGTCGCAATATTTACAGGGATATCGCCGTCTTTAAGTTTCTTTTTTATCGAACTGATAAATGTAGCGACAGTACCTTTATCGTTTAGATAGCTAGTTTCCCATACTTGTTCATAAAGCTCTTCGTAGGTGAACTTTTGCCCGGGGCGGCTGATGAGCAAATAGAGCAGTTTGGTTTCAAGAGGCGTAAAATGAATAGAGATGCCGGATTTAACAATCATGTTTTTTCCTGGAACAAGCTGAGCTCCGCCCGGAAGCGTCAGAGGAGCGTCTGAAGGGAAAGACTGGTCAAGTCTTCTAAGACAAGCATTGACGCGTGCCAACAGCTCGCGTGGCTCAAACGGTTTGTGTACAAAATCATCACCGCCCAAAAAGAGCGCCTTTTCCAACACTTCCGGTCCGTCCAGCGCTGTAATGAAAATGATAAAGCAGTGTGAATTGTTTTTGCGCAGCTCTTTGCAGAAGGCATACCCATCGGTTTCTGGCATCATAATATCAAGCAGCACCACATCGAACGTGTTCTTTTCACATTTGGCCAATGCTTCGCTTCCGTTGGCTGCTGCATCATAGCCAAAGCCGGCTTTGCTCAGCATCAATGCGAGCATTTCACGGATATCACTGTCGTCATCGACGATTAGTATTCTGTATTGTGCATTATCTTTCATATTTCATCATCCTTTTGTTGTTTGTGGGAGTGAAAAATAGAACTCACTGCCCTTACCGTTATCACTTATAACGCCAATGCTGCCGTTGTGGGCTTTTATAATCTCAAAGCATATCGCAAGGCCGAGTCCCTGATGTGCGCCGCTGTCGGTGCGCGATTGTTCACCCCGGTAAAAACGTCCGAAAATATATGACTGCTGGTCTTTTGGAATGCCAATACCACTGTCGCGGACCGAAAATTGAACTATATTTTCAGTATCTTCGGCTGATATGGTAATAACTCCGCCCTTGGGGGTATATCGTATCGCATTTCCAATGAGGTTATCGAATACACGCATGATTTGCGGTATGTCCACCAATACGAACTGATCGCTGTGCCGGTGAAGAGCAAAAATTAAGCCGGCCTCACGGCATTTTTGTCCATAGTGCGTCTCAACAGCATGCATTATATTCGCCACGGGACAAGATTCAGTCTGCATCTTTAGATCGCCCTGCTCAAGCGTCATCAAGCTTGATAAGCTGTTTGTCATATCGCGAATCTGCCTCACACGCATCAGCATTTTTCCAGAGATACTTCGCACTACCTGTTCATTTGTGATTTCTCCCGAAGACATCATAGAAAGATAACCGAGAACGGATGTGATCGGTGTGCGTAAATCATGGGTCAAATCACGCAGCATGCGCGTTCTTGCTGCTTCAAATTGCCTCAGCTTATCATAGGCATCGCTCAAACTGCGCTCTTTGTCCGAAAGCTGTGTGTCAAGTGAGCGAATCTGCGATAGATTTTGAAAGTAACTTTCGATGTAGCGAACAAAGAATGCAAGAACGGTAACGCCAAAGAATATGAACTCACCTGCGGAGGAAAAGAAGTTATACACGCCGAGTGTGCTGCCTAGGCCTGCCATTGTGCGTGAGCCGTAAAAGAATAACAGAGAGACCATATAACTTAAGAAGGCGATAAACATATACCCGGCGCTTTTTGACCTGTTAATCCATGCGCGGCCGACGGCTATAAGACACAAAAGGTATAAAAGGTATCCGGACGCATTGAGCAAAAGCGCCAGATCACCGTGGGGGGAAATCAGTGCAAGCAATAAGACCACGTTGACGACGATCAGTGCCGTGAGAGTCAGCTTTTTAAACAAGTACCGCTTAAATAGAATATAAATGACGCCTGCATTGAGCGTGCTGGCCATCGCGATAAACAGCATAGCAAAACGGATCGTCCAAACACCCGGCAGATGGAGCCATTCAGCCAAAAGCTGCGGTGCTAGGTAAGACTCGAGAGCCAGCATGCGTATGAGGCCCGACAGCGACAGCAGCAGAAAATGTATCGCGGACTTGTTTTTTAGATACATCATCAGGCAAACAAGTGCGTACGCAAGGTATATGCCGATCATGACATACTTAAAGGCGATACGCATAGACGATAGGTTATAAGCGCTGTTTTCGCTGGTCAAAATCAATACCAACGGTCTTAATAAGTTCTGAACTCCCTGTGAGCCTGTCATCCAAAGCGTAATGGTCAGTGTGTCGTCCGTGATATCGTTCAATGCCACGTAATCCGGCCCGGAAGCATTACCGTCATCGATGTCGTATACAACCGCATTATTCACATAGATGCGTGACACGTAGTTAATATGATAAAGCATTAGAGAGTCGGTCTTAGTGCCGCGGTTTTTAATCGTTGCCTGCAGTGAATAGTGCGGCGTATCGTTTAAAACAACATCGCTCCGATTGATGGCAGCGGTACGCGCGCCGTTCCATAGATCACTCTCAGGCGCGGTATATGTTTCGCACACGCGCCATTCACCAAGCAGATAGACCGCGGCGTCGGATATATTGTGCAGATCGATGGTACCGCCGGTGAGCCGCGTATCGACACGCGTGACGAAAAACAGCATGATAAAGAAGGCGGGTATCAAAATCAGCGATAAAACGAGGGCTGATGCTCTGAATGTCTTTCGGCGCATTATCAATCGGTATCTCTCCATTGTTCCCGGTGTTATACCAGAGGATTATATGTCAGCATTTTAATACAGTTTAAAGTCGAATCATAGTGATTTTTAAACAACCGTGCCGAATCTTGAAAGAATCTTGAAAAATTACATATATAGATAATGATAATATTTAAGGTAAGCGATTATATAAAAAATTCAACCTACCTATATAGTAAGGCTTAGTACAGGGGGCAAGAAGGTTTATGAGAAAAAGAATGACGGCTGTTGTGCTGGTGATGGTTTTTATTATGATGCTGGTTCCCAATGTGGCACTGGCTGATACGATTACGGTATCGGGCGGTGAGTTTGATCTGTCTACAGCGGCCAACGGTGACATAATCAGAATTGATGCGGGTGCAACGGTAACGCTGACGGGCTCAAGAAGAGTGAATATCCAGTGCGGATCAAACGTCAACCTGACGCTCGACAATGTGACAATAGACTGGAGCAGCACAAAGGCCGGAACGCCGATTAATTTCTCGACTGGCGACAATACGCTGACGCTCGTTGGCACTTCGACGCTGAAGGGCTGGCAGGGCAAGTATACTTCAATCTATGTCAGCGAAAGGGGCACGTATGGAACTTACTCAAGAGGTAATTTGACGATCAACGGTGACGGTACACTCAACACCCATGGCGGAAACGACAAGGCAGGGCTGTACAGTAGCGGCCGGATCACCATCGATTCGGGCACGGTGAATGCCACATTTCTGAGTAGCCTTTCCACGCTGGGCAGCGACGGTATCTCCTGCAAGGACTTGACTGTCAACGGCGGCGATATAAATGCGTATGCCAGCAGCGGCAATACCGGGGCATATTGTTCGTCCTCCTTTACGATACACGACGGGAAACTGTGGGCGCATAATGCAGGCTCATACGGAAGAGGGATTTTCTGCCGTAACGTGACGGTTACCGGCGGAGAAGTGAGCTCATCCAGCCCCGGCAATGCGGGTCTTGGCGGCGGCAGCGGGGATCTGGGAACGATAGACATCAGCGGCGGTACGGTGACGGCGAACGGCGGTGGCAATTATGCGGGTATCACCGGCGCGACGATCAATATCAGCGGCGGCACCGTCACGGCCCGAGGCGGCAGCAGCGGTGCTGGAATCGGCGGTGGCAAAGACGAAGACGGCGGCAATATCAATATCAGCGGCGGCACCGTCACGGCATCAAGCGATTATTATGGCGCAGGCATCGGCGGCGGAAGTGGCGGCAGCGGCGGCACAATTAAAATATCAGGTGACGCTGTCGTAGAAGCCACCGGCAATGACGGCGCTGGAATCGGCGGCGGCCAGAACGCCGACGGCGGTATGATCGAGATTACCGGCGGTACCGTGACGGCTAAAAGCAGATCGGGGGCGGGCATCGGCGGCGGCAAGAATGGGTCGGGCGCAGACATCGCGATTTCAAACAATGCAAAGGTCTATGCCAACAGCACATCAAAAGAAAACATAGAAGGGACACAAGAAACACCTGTCAGCATACAGGATGATGCTCTGGTGTTTTATTATCGCACCAATCAGATCACATATCTTGACGGCAGCGTTACGCATATCTATTATTCGAGCGTCACCATCGATACGGACGCAGGAACGATTAACGGGTACAGTGTCCCTGAAGCATGGACTGATGGATCATATGATCCGCATGCGGCATATTTACCGGCGGTCACGGTGAGCTACGACGGCAACGGCAGCGACGGCGGCACCGTACCGGAAGACTCGAATAGCTATGAAGCGGGGGATGCCGTGGCCGTATTGCTGGATAAGCCGACAAAGACAGGTTACCGGTTTGATGGCTGGAGCGACGGTGCAAACACATATGATGCTGGCGACACATTTGAGATGCCTTCCAATGATGTGACGCTGACGGCGCAGTGGACGGCGGTCGACTATACGGTAAGTTATGATGGCAGCGGTAACAACGGCGGCACCGTGCCAAGTGACGATACAGTCTATCACTACGAAGACGAAGTAACAGTAATGATGGATGAGCCGACAAGGACAGGCTATACATTCGGAGGCTGGAGCGACGGCAGCCACACATTTGATAGCATGGATACGTTTTCTATGCCTGCGGACAATGTGACGCTGACGGCGCAGTGGACGGCAATCGAATATACTGTGTCATATGACGGCAATGGTAACGACGGCGGCAGCGTGCCAAGCGATGATGCGGTTTATCATTACGAAGACGAAGTGACGGTAATGATGGACGAGCCGACAAAGACGGGCTATACGTTCGGAGGATGGAGCGACGGCACAAACACGTACGAAGCGGGAGATAAATTCGACATGCCTGCGGACAATGTGACGCTGACGGCGCAGTGGACGGCGGTCGACTATACGGTAAGTTATGATGGCAGCGGTAACAATGGCGGCACCGTACCAAGAGACGATACAGTCTATCACTACGAAGACGAAGTGACGGTGTTATCCGACGAGCCGACAAAGACAGGCTATACATTCGGCGGTTGGAGTGACGGCAGCAAAACATATATGGCAGATGATATGTTCGAAATGCCTGCGGACAATGTGACGCTGACGGCGCAGTGGACGGTAGTTGACTATACGGTAAGCTATGACGGCAGCGGTAACGACGGCGGCACGGTGCCAAACGATGATACAGTCTACCACTACGAAGACGAAGTAACAGTAATGATGGACGAGCCGACAAAGACGGGCTATACGTTCGGAGGATGGAGCGACAGCACCAACACCTATGAAGCAGGCGATACCTTCACCATGTCGGCAGGCAATATCACATTGACGGCGCAGTGGACGGCGGTCGACTATACGGTAAGCTATGACGGCAACGGCAGCGACGGCGGCACGGTGCCAAGCGACGATACGGTTTATCATTACGAAGACGAAGTGACGGTGTTATCCGACGAACCGACAAAGACAGGCTATATATTCGGCGGTTGGAGTGACAGCATGGATACATATATGGCAGATGATATGTTCGAAATGCCTGCGCATAATGTGACACTGACGGCGCAGTGGAATGCAATCGACTATACGGTCACGTACAGCGGCGGAACAGTACAGGAGTATACTTACCGCTATGAAGATACGGTAACAGTGCTTTCAGGAAAACCAACAAGAACAGGCTATACGTTTGCAGGGTGGAGCGATGGAACGACGACCTATCAAGCCGGCGATACGTTTGCCATGCCTGCGCGAGACGTAACGTTCACGGCACAGTGGAACAGAAAACGGGTAAGCTCCGTGACGATCAACAGGTCGTCGGCAACGCTGGCGGTTGGAGAAACAGTACTGATTTTCGCAGAAGTGTTACCGGACGATGTCATCGACGCTAGAGTCACTTGGGCAAGCAGCGATGAGACCGTGGCTACGGTGAAGGAGAACGGGCAGGTGGCGGCGGTGGGAGAAGGCCGCGCAGAGATCACCGCAACGGCGGGCGGCATAGAAGATATATGCATCGTGACGGTAGACGAAGCGCGGGCAGCCACGACGCTCACGCCGGAAGCAGCATCGGCAACGCCCGATCCAACATCAGCGTCAGCGGGGGACGCACAAACGATCACGATTACACCAAACATTGTTGAGGAGGCTGGTAACACCTATATTATCGAAATCAGCGTGGACGAACTGCCCGCAGGGACGACATCGATTCGAACGGCCGACGGGGCAACCGTTGTGATTACGGAGGAAGACGGTGTCGTGCGCATCACGGTAGAAAAGGACGATATCAACGAGGCTGGCAGCATACAGCTTGTCGCGATGGATGAAGAGGGACTGCCGTTGGGTACGTATAGATTGCAGGTGACGGATCAAGAGTTTGTTGTAACCATGCCGGATGCACAAAGCGCATGGAATTCATTTTTCTCAGTTCTGATCTGGGTCATCGTGGGAATTATCGCAGCGGGAGCCATCATAATCGTTGTTATTCTAAAAAAAAGGAAGAAAAATTAAGAGGCACTCATTTTATATACTAAAAATTTAAGGGTTAAGGGCATTTTTGTAATTGCCCTTCTTGATATGACGTCAGAACGTGATATTTCTTATTCGGTTATTCGTTCCTCGAAGTATATAGAACTCTTAAACAGAATCGGGGTTCGAATCCCCTGGGAAGCACCAAAAAAGCCCCTTGTGGAATGGAAGCTTATTTGCTTGAAATCTGTACGAACAGGTGTACCAACAAATATCCAGACGTGCATTGAGCTAGAGAGATTTATATTACAGAAAGAAAATGGAGATACAAAAAATATTTGTAAATCTAGTGAATCTGCCGGAGGATAGAAGTATAAGGAATGAAGAGTATCTGGAAATAGAGAGAAGATTGTTGAGTACAGATATTGACGTCACTCCATGACTAAGGTCAGAGGCGGCAGCAGTTAAACCACCAGTTTCAGACTGCACTCCTAATCTATAATTTGGCGGGGTTATTTAACCCTGTTTTTAACCCCTTTTCGGTCAACAGTGTGATCATTTCGATTGTCTGACTAGTCAATTTCAATCAAAAACACGGGTATCAAGCCACATTATTAACTACGCTGTTATTTCATATAATCGTAGCGACATAGCACATAACGGTTCTAATCCAGCTATCTCCACCAAAGTTCCCTTATATGAACCACTAGACTCAAAAGGGATAGAAGATTGGCTGTCTTGTACGATGTATAGAATGGTCATTTTGTTTTCATCAAGTATGATTCTACAGGGTTAGAATTCTCTGCAAGATTTGCATTGACATCACTTTCAGCAATCATTTCTGGGGTCGCTGTTTGTTATAGACATGAAGAAAGTGAAATAAAAAATATCATTATTACAACTTAAACGAAGTAATGAGATAATTAGATGAACTCCGAAATTATAATGTAGGTTTGTCAAACATATTGGACAGTGTATGATGCGAGATATTCGGTTGGCGATATCCAGCCGAGCGGACGCATGGGTATCTTATTTGAGCGGTATCGATAGACTTCAAGCTGCTGCTTGAAGTC
>Ga0207721_100206_pt1 | contig 24349 bp, 16 predicted proteins | sample TtaePargueraPR_3_FD_187756 | JGI IMG/M metagenome (GOLD analysis project Ga0207721, IMG submission 187756) | Aerobic enrichment media microbial communities from Bioluminiscent Bay, La Parguera, Puerto Rico - Tt and P2 (1) (SPAdes) | ecosystem: Environmental > Aquatic > Marine > Unclassified ...
CATAAAACGAAAATCCCCAACAGTTCCCCGAGAATTTTCGTTTTATTCATTGTTTTTTTGAATGTCATTTTTTAGATATTTGATATTGTTATTAGTCTAACTCCTTCCGATGGAGTTTTTGAAGTCGATAATCTGCTTTACATATTATTTTTTAATTTTTCTATGTCTTCTCTAGAAACACCGGTATACTTTTCTATAACACTATCCTCTATTCCATCTAAAAGCATATTTCTTGCTACTTCAAAACCTTTTTTATCTTCTCCTTGTTGTACCCCTTGTTGTATTCCTTGCTGTATCCCTTGCTGTATCCCTTGCTGCATCCCTTGCTGTATCCCTTGCTGTATCCCTTGCTGTATCCCTTCTTCCTTAGCACCTGTTAATCGAGTTATCTCATCGTGTATTGCCTTTTCTCTTAACTCATAATATCTTCTTATTTCCTCATTTGTACCTAAGTATTCCAACACCTTTTGTGCCTTTTCTATAGCTGGTTCTGCTTTAATTGCTATATCTAACACCTCCTTAGGCGAATGTTCCAAAAATAACAACCATCTATCTAAAGGTTTACTCATATCCTATTTTTTAACTGTTTATATAGAATTAGTTATTACACCTTATTAACCTCGTTCTCTTGCTATAATTGCACTTTTATTATAATCAACAAATCAATGCTCTTAAAAGCGTTTACATTAATACACTCTTACATTTAGGAGCGTTTCCTTCGTATTACTATTGATTGATGCCCAAACACCAATTAAAACATCATGTCCATCGATTTTTTTCATATACTTTTCTACTTCCCCTTCTGCCTCAACAAACTTCCAATCACTACCCTTTTTAAACTTAGCCATAACCTCTTCTTCCGTTAACCCCTCAAAGCCAATGCTCTGCCCATACTTCTTTCCACCTTCTATATAACCCATATGATTCTCTATTATATCATTATCAGTTGGCCATCGAGGTAAATCATTATATTTATCAAAAACTTGTCTACTATATTCTTTTCCATCTTCAAAAACATATATCTTAAGCGATCTCATATCATAAAATTGATAATAGCTATGGGCATATTTTAAGCCCAACCACTTATTTGTACCAATTCTCGCAATATTATAATGAAACGTGTCTAGATTTATATCCTTAAGTGAGTTTTTTACTTCCTCATCATTGACTGAAAAAATATTATCAGCATAATTTTCAAACTCCTCTTTTTCTGTTACCTCCAGTTTGTTTTTTTCTATATCATACAGATAATTAGGAACAGGGTTTTTAGGCCTTTTAATACTTTTAAATGCTCTCTTAATAATTATTTGTGTTCCTTCTTTATTAACTAAGATAGCTCTACAGTCGTCTCCTTGGGTAGCAGACATATCAATAGAAATCAAATCAACGACACGACATAATCTTTCTTTTTCAAGGTCATAAACGGCAATTCCCCAATAATCTGAAATTATTGCAATTTTATCTGATGCATATTCTATTCTAGGCATATCTGCACTATATATTCTTAAAGCCATTCTTTGTACCAACTCTTCGTCTTTTTCTGGAAGTTCCCATGGCTCTTTCGATTCTGTATTATTGCTTTTACTTATTTGGGGTGTGGTGTTGATATTTTTATCACACGAAATGAACAAGTTAGACATTATCAATACCAAAGCAATTGCAATTAGGAATCTATAGCCTTTTCTATCCTGCCTTTCGCTTAAAATATTTGCAAACCTTGTTTTCATAGTTTTTACACCTCCAAAGAAACTTGTTGAAAGATATGTCTTTCTTTCTATTCCTGTTCTAGCTGAATCAAGTATAATTTTTGTATATCTTTCCCGATATTCGAAATTCTCATTTTTTATTACCTCATCATCACACAAAAACTCCAAATCCTTATTTGCTTCATTTACCATAAAATAAACAAATGGATTAAACCAATGAATAGTTTTTGCTACCATAAGAAGTAATTTATAATGTAAATCATGTCTTTTATAGTGTATAAGTTCATGCTTTATAATAATTTCAAATTCCTCTTTACTGTAATTTTCATGAGGAATATATATTGAAGGCTTTATAATACCTGTAACCATTGGAGTATTTATTATCTTTGAAATATAAAGATTAATGCTCTTATTTATATTCATTTTTATTAAACTGTCCTTAAGTAAGCTATTATATTGGGTATTGCCAACGGAGATACGCCAACGCTTAAGTTTTCTTTTAAATGAATAGTACTTTAGTATATCAATATTGAAAAAAACAAATACACCTAATATCCATAATATAAATGCTATTTGATGTTTTGATAATGTTCTATCGTTATTAATACTTTCTATTCCTATTTCTTTATTTTGATTGTCACCAAGGTCTTCCCAATTCTGGTTCACAGTACCCTCAGTCTTATTGGAATTCAGCTCATTTGTAGACGTTTCAAAATCATAGACAGAAGTATTATCACTAAACCTTTCCTCTATTCTAACCGTATTGTTCAATATTCTGTTCTGTAATTCTAATATGTTTATTGATACGGACTTTAAAGAAACATCTACTGGAATTATTAGTCTTATCGCCAAAATCAACCATACATAATATCTCCATTTTGCAGAATACCTATTATTAGATAGCTTATAAACTAAATGAGCAAATGCAATAATCACTGCTACTATAACAGACAGCATAATAAAATAGTTTACAAATGCCTCCATACTTATTTACCCCTCTGCTTTATCTTTTGGTCTAAAAAATCCCTTAATTCAATTAATTCCTCGTTGTCGAGTTCTTTTCCATCATAAAGGGATGCAACAAACTTTTTTATTGACCTGTTATATAACTTATCTAGAACTGTTTTCGCTTCATTTTGGATATAGGAATCTTCTTCTATAAGGGGGGAATAATAATTATTCTTTCCGATACGATCTACCTTAACAAAACCTTTTTGTTCTAATCTTGATAAAAATGACAATATAGTTGTCGGGGCAAGCTTCCTATTCCCTAGCCTTTCTTCAATAAAAGGACGGGCAACAGGTTCTTTTGATCCCCATATTATTAACATTATTTGCAATTCAGAATCGGGTAATCTTTTCATACTCTTTTTCACTATAATCAACTCCTTCTACAAATGCAGAACTTGATTATATTCTACACTTGCAGAAGATTGATGTCAATAATTTATTTATTTATAAAAAATCACATTTAATTAATCTACATTATTTATATTTTCAACCACACTCATACGCCGCAATTTTGAAAGGGGCAGCGAAGTTGAAATAATACTGCCAACAATACAAACCGCAAGTGAAATTAATATCTCACACCATGGTGTTATCCATACAATATTTGCAGAAACGTTGTTTTCAATGAACTTATATATTATATATGAAGTCCCAAGGCCTGCAAATGTACCTGTCAGCCATCCGGCGAAACCATAAATAAGTCCTTCGCTTCGTATCATAATACCAAGCTCGGTACCTGTCATTCCGGTAGCTCTGAGCATTCCATATTCTTTTTGCCTTACAATAATATTTGAGCTTATGATATTTACAATAGTAAGCATTGATATCACAGCAATACATGCCAATATCCCATATATTACGGTATCCACCTGGTTTTGAAGCTTCTTCATTTCTATTTCATACGGATTGTTTACAAGGTCGGGAGAGACTGTATATCCATGTTTTCCTCCTGCAATATTCTCCAATTGATTCTTTACATACTCCCTGTCGGCATTTTCATCGACAGTAATATAAATTCCGTAGCATTTTGAGTTTTCGATAAATTCAGAGAGTTTGTCGCTGTGCATTACAACCATAAAACCTTCACTTGCAGACACATGTATTGCAAACGGGAGCTTTTCAAAAAAACCACCTACCAAAGCAGTTATTTTTTTATCCTTTAGTTTGATATCAACTCTATCACCTGTTTTTAAACTGGTATATGGTATGTTCTTCGAACTAATGTTCATATCATATTTCGGCAAGATAACAATAAATTCATTTTTCATAAGTTCAGTATCTATAGATCCTTCGCAGATATATTCTTTCATTATTTCAAGCTCTTTATCTCCATAGCCTAAAAATATTGATAAAAAGGGTTTTTTCCCACCATATTCTTCTATACAAACATCAGGAGGAAATCTTATATACCTATACCTTTCATTAACTTTCTGAGGTTCTACCAGCACATTCAGAATAAAATCCATACGATATCGAAAATCGTCCTCCGAAAAACCTTTTGCCCACTCACCCCTCCATGTTGAAGGTGCAAATACCTCACTCACTCCTTCTATACTTTCAAGAGATTCAATAAAACCCTTATCGGGTGGTTTCACCGCTTTATCCAAGCGTTCCCTACTCGGGGAATCCATGTAATTTATATATATCCTGAAATCCGAAGAATAGACATCCCTTCTATCTATTGCCCGCAATCTGTCTGTTTTTACTACAAAAGAATATGTAATCAGGAGAAAAACCGAAAGGCTAAGTGTGATTACAGTAAGAATAAAGCTCTTTTTCCTTCTCCAAATGTTCCTGTACGATAATATAACAGGAAACAAAAGAGGATTCTTTCCCTTTAAAAATAAAGATGAAGCTGGAGCTTTTAGTTTGCTTTCCTTTACTTTAAGCCCTGCACCGTTTGTTATAGCTCCCACCGGAGATAAACGAGTTGCTTTTATTGCCGGTATAATACAGGAAATCAAAACAGTTGCGATTGAAAACACTATGCCTCCTACAAGCCTTTCAAAAGGTATAACCAGATTCATACCACTAGCTTGGAAGAATCCGAGTTTAAGTAGTAAAAGCCAGGATAAACCAATCCCTGCTAGAACACCTAAAGGAATTGCAATTACACATATAATAACAGTTTCCTGTATCATCATAAAAAAAAGCTGCTTAGGAGAAAGGCCCACAACTCTTAACATGCCAAACTGCCGTATCCTGTCGTAAACCGAAATATTGACAATATTATATATGGATATAAAAAGAGTAAAAAGCACTATCCCCAATATAACAAAACCCAATCTTTTCATTAATTCATAATTGTTAAATTGCCCTGTTCTTCCCTCTGCACTGATTAGATCAATATTCTCTTTTGGACCGGTTACTCCATCTACCTCTTCCTCTGCATAAAGCCCGGGAAAAGACTTAAGACTTTCGACGCCCTCTAGTATGCCAACCTGGGGTTTAAATCTTACGAGCAGTGTATGCCGGGTATCTTTTTCGATTAGTCCGGTATTTAAATCATAAAGCATTAGTCCTACGGAAGTTCCCCTTCTTAAAGCCTTCGCCCTGGTTTTCACGGTACCTGTGATGGTATAGTCCACCTGATTCATTTTATAATTTGTGGGAAAGGTTTTTATGTTGAGAAGATCAGCCATCCAGTCTTCTATAACCATTTCGTAAGGCCTGTTAGGAAAGCGTCCTTTTGATATGGTCATCCCTGTAAGTTCCATACCTTGCTGGGACGCTGTCATCAGCGATATTTTCCGATTTTCATCAACTCTATACCAACTATGTTCCAATAAAAGACATACATCCTCTACCATGGCATGTTGTTTTATTAACTCTACCGTTTCAAAGCTATCCGTTTCGTATGCTACATGCCAAGCCCCATTTTGCTCTGTAGCCTGTTTGATTAAAACACTTTTATACACTTCCGTAGCTATAGACACTGTAGTCATAAGCATAATAGCAATTACAACTCCTGCAAAAATAAGAAGCGACCTCTTTGGCTGCCTAGTGGCATATTTGTATGACAGAGAATAATAGTTCTTCATACCTTAATCACCTCATCTCCTGTTACACTTCCGTCTTCTATATTAATCAGTCTGTTACATCTAGAAGCCACTGAAGGATCATGGGTAATAAGAATTACCGTCTGCTGATATTTTTCAGACATTTTTTTAAGAAGACCTATTATCTCTCTTCCTGTCTTTACATCAAGGTTTCCTGTTGGTTCATCCGCAAAAACCACCGAGGGTTTACCGCAAAGGGCCCTTCCTATTGCCACCCTTTGCTGTTGACCTCCCGATAAGGTATGCGGAAGAGAATTACATTTACTTTCAAGCCCTAATGTGCTTATAAGTTCATTAACATATGCCTTATCGGGTTTTTTCCCATCCATTACAAGAGGTAGTATTATATTTTCCTTAACAGTCAGTACGGGAATCAGATTAAAAAACTGAAATACGAATCCGATTCTTCTCCTCCTCAATATGGCCAACTCATTTTCTCTTACAGAATAGATATCCTTGCCTTCTAAGTACACCTTGCCAGAAGTTGGCTTATCCAATCCTCCCAACAGATGAAGAAGCGTACTTTTACCTGACCCGCTAGGTCCAGTTATTGCTATAAAATCCCCGTAGTTTATTGTTAAATCGACACTTTTAAGCGCTATAGTCGCTGTGTCACCTTTACCGTAAACCTTTGACAGTTGTTCTGTCTTTAAAACTTCCATCAATTACACCCCCAAGAAAATTTACTATACTGTATTGAACACAATAAAGATCTTACATCGCGATTCAATTTCCTTAATGCAAATATCATGAAAATCAAATATTCCAATGTATAACCTTTTTCGTGATTTATATTATTATTGTACTACCCCTTTCTTACAATCAGGTTTATAAAAACCTTACAGTTTAGTAATCTTTAGGTGCTTCCTAAAAAATAATTGGTCAATTGGTGTTTCAAAAAAGCTGATTTACATTTTTGCTTTGCAAAATAATGTTCCTATGTTTGAAGCTTTTTAGCTTCATTATGGATTTGAAACTATAAATTCTGACTAATGTATTTTTTTGGGGTGTATTTAATCATCGTAAGACATATTATTCCAATAACTAAAGCTCCGAGGCTAAGAGAATGTATAACTCGCTACGGGTCGAATCAAAACTCGCTACGCGTAGAAAAGTGATTCGACTAATCCTTCGCTTCGTTAACATTCTCTAAACCTCTACGCAGATGTTATTTCCATAATATGTATCACAATTAAAATATGCACCCATTTTTTTGAAACACCTTGTTGAAAATTATCGTATTACGGTATAATTTAAGGCAACACAACAGTAAATACGCTTCCTTTACCGGGTGTTGTATCTAGAGTTATATATCCATTATGCTTTTCAATAAGCAATTTTGTAAGGGCAAGACCTATACCGGTTCTTTGATTCTTATCTGTATTTTTATTATCTGGTGTTATCCTACCCCTGTAAAATGGTTCAAATATCCGTCCCTTATCTTCTTGAGATATTCCCGTACCCGTATCTTTTACCATAATCTTTATTCCTTCAATGTCTTTAAACGTAGCAATTTCTATTGTGTTTCCCTCAACAGTATAGTCAGAAGCATTTTTTATAATGTTCTCCAAAGCCTCATACAGCCACTCGGGATCAAATAATGATTCTCCGACATCATCTAGATTAGTAATTACCTTCTGCTTGCGTGATTTGAACACGGGTTCAAGTTCTTCCAACATATCGGACAAAACGTTAGAAACATTACCCGCCCTCACATCTAGATTTATAACTCCCGAGTGCATTTTAGAATACTTAAGAAGGTTTTCAACAAGTCTTTCAATACGCTCAATAAGACGGCCACTTCTCTCAACAAATTCTTTTCTTATTTCCTCATTATGTCCGTCTTTTTCCAATATTTCATTAAACATTTTCAGCGATGTTATAGGAGTTTTAATTTGATGAGACATGTTAGACATCATACATTTTATTGACTCCTTCTCAAGTTGGAGTTTTTCTATGAGGCTATTCATCCTTGAAATTAGTTGATTAAGGATGTCGGAAAGAATAGCAAAATCACCTTCCATATCCTCCGGAAGCTTTGTATTAATATGCCCATCCATAACTTTTTCTATTTTTTGTGACATAAGTTTCATTCTCTTAAAAACCCTATTTAGTGTTATATATACCACTAGAAAGAATAAAAGAAAAAAAATCACACATAAAATAAGTGTCTTTAGAATATTTTGAAACATGTTCCGTTTTAAAAACCCTGTGTCTGTAACAAAATCTTTTGTATAACCAAACCTTGTTGCTGTCTTAAGACCATCTTCATAAAACTCCTCATCAACAGTTGATGAAAACGCTGCTGCAATATGGTCTTTAAGCTCGGGATGTTCTGAAACTAGCCTACCAATAACCGCCGTATCCCTGTCAATAACATTTGCAACAAAAGTATCTGTCAAAGTAGACAACGTAATAAAGAGAGCAGCTACAAAAACTATTATTATTAATGTAGCAAAAAACACCAGTCGACAAAAATCCCTATTTCTAAACATACCTACCACCTTCTTTCTTTTTGCTTAGGTGCAGTTTTTGATTTGGTAACATATTATTCCAATAACTAAAGCTCCGAGGCTGGTCGTTTCGCTACTCTACACTGCTCGCCTATTAAGCCGAGGCTAAGAGAATGTAAAACTTGCTACGGGTCGAATCAAAACTCGCTTCTAAGTAGAAAAGTGATTCGACTAATCCTTCGCTTCGTTAACATTCTCTAAACCTCTACGCAGATGTTCTTTCCACAATATGTTACAAAAAGGTTAATCACACCCTTTTTGCTTCCACGCCCCACCTGTATCCGATTCCTCTTACTGTGATAATATACTCTGGTTTTGAGGAGTTGTCCTCAATTTTAGACCTTATTCTTCTCATATATACATTAAGGGTATTATCGTCAATAAACTCATCACCGGTGCTGCTTAATTTTGAATAAATACAGTTTCTATCAAGGTTTATCATTGGATTCTGAGCAAGGTATGATACTATTTTAAACTCAGTAGGTGTAAGCATGATTTCTTGGTTATTTTTCCACAATCTACGTTCGTCCAGATTCATTTCAATTTCCCCAGAGACTACTATATTTCCGGAATTGGTAAAAACAACTTCCATACATGCTTTATTTCTACGCAAAACCGCTCTAATTCTTGATATTAATTCTCCAACTTTAAAAGGCTTTACAATATAATCATCGCCACCTAAGTCCAGCCCCATTATTATATCGGTTTCTTCCCCACATGCAGTAATAAATATTATAGGAACAGTTGAATGCTCACGGATTTTTTTGCAAAGATCATACCCGCTGCCGTCAGGAAGCATTACATCAAGCAATATTAAATTGTATTCTTGACTATTAATTTTTTGTATAGCTTCTGTCATTGTATTTGCGTTAATTATATTGAAGTTTTCTTTCTCTAAAGTGTATGATATTCCTCTTACAATGTCTTCGTCATCTTCTATAAGCAAAATTTTATCCCCCACATAAACCACACCTTCCGACTCTAAATATTTATTTTAGGTAATTGCTAAACACTATACAATTGAATTATAGCAAGGATGTGATGTAAAGAAAAAGGTTTTATAAATATTTTTCAAAAACTCCCACAAAAAAACTATAAAATTTCAAGATCTATCTTATTAGCAAAAATACAAGTAATCGTCATATTATTACATTAGTATTTAACAAAATATAACAATATGTGAAGCAATAAAAAATTTGCTCTAAAGAACTAAAAAAATAAGTATTGCCAATAACGCAGAAATGATGTATTATTTATTTTAGTCATTATGTGTTATTTTTAGACACTTTACATCATTTTTAGACATTTTATATCATTTTTTAGCAACTATCATAGCTACATTTCGTTTCTTAACAAATTTTTTACTTTTTATTTGCCGCAATCGTCACACTTTACACTTTTTTTAACTTTTTAATTATCAATGTTCTAAACTATAAAAAGCAATTATTTTTTCTTTGCCATTTTGGGGAGATAAAAACACTTGCTAACGAAAACAATGTAGGAGGTATTATAGTATGTTATCCAATGTTATGAGAAAGGCATTAAGCTTTATTACTTCTGTGGTTTTAATTTTTGCATCAATTACTTTAAGTGTTGAACTAATGACTGAAGATGTTTTTGCTTTAAGCGCCTTCTCACAAATCGAAGCTGAAAACTTCAACGCTAGCACTTCAAGCATTTCGACTTTTACATCCGGAAATTCTACTATTGCAGGGAATATCGTTAACGGCAACTACATGGCATATTATAACGTAGACTTTGGTTCCGGAACAAATTATTTCAAAGCAAAGGTTGCTACTAATTCATACACTACCATACAAATAAGGACAGATAGTATATCTGGCAATCTTTTAGGTACTTTGAACGTAAACTCAACAGGTGATTTTGATACCTATCAGGAACTTTCCTGCGGTATAGGCAATGCAACAGGAACAAATAATGTGTATCTCGTTTTTGGAGGTCCTGTAAATATTGACTGGTTTTCATTTAATCCTGTATCTACTCCAACTCCAACAGCAACTTCAACTTCGACAGCAACTCCATCTCCAACTTCGACAGTAGCAGCAACTCCATATCAAACATCATCAACTACTTCATCTTCGGAAGTTAAGATCGAAGCCGAAAACCATAATGGTGGTACCTCAAGCATCTCGAATATTTCATATGGAACATATGGAAATGCTGCAGGTAATATTTCTAAAGGTAATAACCTGTCATATTATGACATAAACTTAGGGAATGGGATAACTTCTTTCAAAGCAAAGGTTGCTACTACTTCAGCTACTACTATAGAGGTAAGGACAGGTAGCGTATATGGCAATCTTTTATGTACTTTGAACGTAAACTCAACAGGAAGTCTTGATAGTTTTCAAGAAATGTCCTGTAGCGCTAGCGGTGCTTCAGGTATAAATAATATATTTCTAGTTTTTGGCGGTCCTATGAATATTGACTGTTTTTCATTTACTCTGTCATCAACAGCAATAGCAACAGCAGCACCAACTCAAATAATCAAAACTACAACCACATATACCCCCGTATATGTTTCATCCTCAGAAATCAAGTTTGAAGCCGAAAATTACAATGAGGGCACTTCAAGCATCTCAACTATTAATAGCGGAGATGCTACTATTGTAGGCAATATCGTTAGCGGTAATAACTTGGGATATTATAATATAAACTTTGGTAACGGGATAACTTCTTTCAAAGCAAAGGTTGCAACTAATTCATATGCTACTATACAGGTAAGAACAGGTAGTCCATCCGGTAATATTTTAGGTACTTTAAACGTAAACTCAACAGGAAGCTATAATACCTTTCAAGAAATTTCCTGCGGTATTGGCAGTACTACAGGTATAAATAATGTTTATCTCGTTTTTAGCGGTCCTATAAATATTGACTGGTTTACATTTAATGTGGTACCAACATCAACTCCAACAACAGCACCAACAGCTTCATCCACCGCTATTTCATCTAGAAGTGCTTTTAATCAAATTGAGGCTGAAAGTTATAACAGCCTTAACGGATCAACAATTAATCTACTATCTCTTTCTTCCGGCGGTTACTGTCTAGGTTATAACTCCTCATATAAAGACGGCAGTTATGCCACATTTAACAATATAAACTTTGGAAACGGAGCAACCTTATTTAAGGCAATGGTAGCAACAACATCAGCTACTAGCATTGAGATAAGAGCAGGAAGTCCATCAGGCACCATTCTAGGTAATTTGTCAGTACCTTCAACAGGAAGTTTTCATACTTTTCAGGAAATGACTTGCAGTATATCCTCTATTACAGGATATACTGATATTTATATAATTTTTAGCGAAGCTGTTTACATTGACTGGTTTACATTTGCTGCCAGCTCAACACCTACAGCTACAGCTACTGCAACACCGACTTCTGTACCAATAACAAATGCATTTTCACAAATACAAGCTGAAAACTGCACCAGCTTTAGTGCTGCAAGCATTATGGCATTTGGAATTTCTAACGGTGGAACTGCATTAGGTTATATAAACAGCGGAAACTATATTGTATTCAATAATTTGGACTTTGGCACCGGAGCTTCCTCTTTCAAAGCAAGAGTTGCTACAGCTAACGATATCAGTATTGAGATAAGGAAAGGAAGTTCAACCGGTACACTTATAGGTACTTTATCAATAACATCTACAGGAAGCGCGGATACATACCATGAAATGACTTGTAGCGTAAGTAATGTTACTGGAGTTAATGATATATGTTTTGTATTCTCAGGAAATGTTAACTTCGATTGGTTTATGTTTAAAGAAAGTTCCTCAACACCAGCACCAATCATAAATGCTTTCACGACAATACAAGCAGAAAGTTATAACAGTGTCAGCTCAGATAACGTTCAAACTATTTCTGTAGCTGATACCGGCGGAAACGCAATAGGTTATATTGAGAGCAACAACTATGTTGTATTTAACAATGTAAACTTTGGCACTGGCGCTGCATCCTTTAAAGCAAAAGTAGCATCAGCTTCCGGTTCAACCTCTGATATACAGGTAAGACTAGGCAGTTCAACAGGTACTCTTTTAGGTACCTTGTCGGCACCATCGTTATCAAGTTGGGATACCTATTTTGAATCAACTTGCAATATTATCAACACCTCGGGCATAAATGATTTGTATTTGGTATTTACAGGGCCTATTAATGTTGACTGGTTTATATTTTCAACAACCACGTTTACTGCTTCTCCTACACCTACGACTACAACTGTAATTACACATACACCTTCAACTACTGCCACAACTACACCTTCAACTACTCCTTCAGCTACTCCTTCAACTGAGCCTACATCAACAGTTGTTGTTTCATCAACTCCAATAAAGCTTGATCAACCTAGCATGTTTATATCAAGAACCGCACCACCTAGTGTCAAAATAGCAACCAATCAGACAATTTCATCTATACAGAAAGGAGAACTAGATCTTAATGGCATAGGTACATTAAAAAGTGGTGCAAAAAGGGATATTGTTCTTCTTGTTGATAATGCAGTAAGTACCGATACAGTTACTACAGATGTTGTTTCTCCCCTTGACTTCGGAATATTTGCATACAAAAATATACGAGCAGTGGGAAATGAAACTTATATAAAGGGTAATGTTCATGCTAACGACACTTTAGAGTCATATGTTGCCAATTGTACGGTAACTGGAATTAGCTCTGCATCAAAATTCAAAATTGGTTATGGTTCTATGTACTCCTCAGAAATGAAGACAATTACTTCACCATTGCCTATGCCTGCATTCCATACCAATTTAATAGACGAAGCTAACACAACAATAATAAAAGATACTACTGTAACCCCTACCCAACAAATCCATTGGGTCTTTGAGCCCGCTACTAGCGACTATAGTAAGCCCTTCCCAGGACAAACCGGTTTCAATCTCAGGTATGAAAAAAGTAGCAATACCTTCGTCATCACCGGTGAGGGAACTTTCAATTTAACATCTACAATGTATTTCAAAGGTAATGTGAGAATTTCAGTTCCTCATATTGTAAATACTGGTTCCAGTTTTTTGGTTGCAGATGGATTTGTTAATCTTGAAGGAAATAGCATGAATTCTGCCGAACTTGACGAAAATGCAATAAACAATAACACTAACCTACTTAATGTTTACTCAATACATGGTAGAATACTTGTAACCACCATAAATTGCAAAATATATGGTACACTTTATGCAGCAGGCATTCCTAATCCATTATATCCGGATGATGTCGGAGTTGTTATTTTGCAAGGTATTAATACAGATATTTACGGTTCAATTGTTGCAGGAAGTGACATAAGGATTGAAAGTAGTTTTTCAAATTATTATAGCACTCCAGTCACAAGCAAAATAGCAGAAACAAAATATCTGAGATCCGATACCGAAATCGACTCAAAAGAGGCCGCCAAACAAGTTGTAGAAGCATTTAGAGGTCCTAATACGCGTATGTGCGCTTTGCAATATTCAGAAGTATTAAATTCCGCAAATGACTTTACTTTTTATTCTCTTTCAAATGATGATGAAGTAGCATCACTTAAAGGAAATGTAATTGATGCTTTTCCACTAAACACAAATGGCTTCAGTAATATGGGAGACGCATTAAGACATGCTTACTACCTCTTAAATGAGTCACCTTCTGATACAACCAAATACATAATTGTCTTAGCATCTAATGCACCAAACAAGTGGACAAGTGATGATTCTACATATACCAGTATGAAAACCACAATTGGAGATGCGAATTTCGTTGCAGGTGATGGCACTGTTGATGCTGATGAAAATTCCCTTAATTATGCAATTGAAATTGCAAAAAAAATAAAAACAAGCGGAATTAATACCGTTTATATAAACAACTCACAAAAGGATATTTCTGCTAATCTTGAAAAAATTGCATCTACATCAGAAGCATTAAAAGATTCAACCACAAATAAAAACTATTTTACTACAACATCGTTACCTAATTTTTCACCAATATATAAAACTGTGTTCATGGATACTCCTGACAGTGCTGTTTTGCGTATGGACGAATATGTAGAAATCTTACCTACAGGAGTCAAAGCAATAATAGATCCAAGCAGTTATGATATTGACGATGTACAGGTCGACGGTGTTACAAGACAAAGGGTTAGAATAAAAAGCCTTGAATTACAACTCAGATACGATGGCACGAAATATTTAATTGAGAATTACAACACAAATATCAAAATACGTATGTTAAAACTAGGTAGTATTACATTAGATGGAAGCGATTCAAAATATACTTATAGTATTGATTTCATTGACCCAAATGGAGAAACAAAAACTGCTACATTTATCAAAAATCCTAATGACGTTACATTGAATGTAACTATGGATATTGATATTCAATAACTCTTAAGTTTTGCTCAACTAATTGTAAAGAGGGGACAGTTTTTTGACATTTAAGTGTCATAAGAAAAACTGTCCCCTCTTATTCTTAATTTGGTGATTCCACTCATTCTAAAAGCATGTTCACATGCTATTGCTATATGCAATTCATTCATTACTTTTCTAACAGTATCTCTTCCAACTTAGAATTCCTTTGCAACAGCAGATTGAGCACCGATTCGAATTTCTCAGGCAATTTTTCTAGTTCTAATAGCTTCCAAAGAAAGTATTATCAAAATAAAAATTGTTTTTCGAGAAACATGTAGATATTGTTATCAATTTTTTTGTTGTTGAATAATATATTTATGTATCCGATAAATTATTATATAAGTATAACTATAGACGTAGGAATTTTTTTAGCCTCATTGAAATAGTCATTCAAATAATTGAATAATATTTCTAACTGTAGTAAAATATTGTAATAATTTAAAATTTTTAAGGAGGTCAGCATATGTTTGAAATCACTACTCAAGCGGTTCAAATAGTATCAATAATAATCTCCGTTCTTGCCCTTGGTGTAGCAGTCTGGCTATATACATGGGTAAAATCACAACCTTCTTCAAACACACGCATTGCCGAAATAGGCGAATATATTCGTCAGGGAGCTAATACTTTTTTGAAACGCGAATATCTTGTTTTAACACGTTTTACATTGGTCGCAGTTGTTTTAATTGTACTTCTACTACCAAAACCAATTTGGAGCACAGGTAATATTTCAGAAAATGTTCTTATGGCTGTTTCCTATGTTTTTGGTACAATTTTATCAGCTCTAGCTGGAAAAATCGGTATACAAGTTGCCACAATCGCAAACATGAAAGCTGCAGAAGCTGCTACAAAAGGTGTTAAACCAGCCTTTATGGCAGGATTTCGTGGTGGAGCTGTAATGGGAATGGCTGTTGTCGGCACTAGTCTTCTTGGTGTAACTTTAGTTCTCTTACTTGTAGGTGATGCAAGTGCAGTTCTTGGATTTAGCTTCGGTGCAAGTTCCCTTGCATTATTTGCCAAGGCTGGTGGTGGAATTTTTACAAAAACTGCCGATATCAGTGCTGACCTTGTAGGAAAGGTAGAATTAGGAATGGAAGAAGATGATCCTAGAAATCCCGCAGTTATTGCCGACAATGTTGGTGATAACGTCGGTGATGTTGCAGGAATGGGAGCAGACCTTTTTGACTCTAACGTCGCTTCAATGTCTGCAGCTTTAGTTATGGCAACTTCACTAGGTGGACTCGCAGGCAAAAACGTCACAATGGTTTTTATATATGCTGCTATCGGTCTTTTAGCATCTATCATTGGAGTAGCTACTGCCCGCATCGGTGAAAAAGGTGATCCCAGTAAAGCTCTTAACAGTTCTACCTATATAACAACAGCAATATATGCTGTATTAACAGCTTTATCAACGATTATTTTTGGTCTAGAGTGGCGTATCTGGGGTGCTACTGCCATCGGACTTATCGTTGGTACTATAATCGGTATAACCTCCGACTATTTTACAAACGATGCCAAGCCAATCGTTAAAACCGTTGCCCATGCTTCAAAATCCGGGCCTGCCTTTACCATTCTCTCAGGATTTTCCTATGGCTTGTTAAGTGCCCTTCCGGCATTAATAGGTATAGCAGTCACTTCTTTATTGTCCTATAATATTTGTGAGCCCTTAGGCCCTGGTTACGGTATGTTTGGTATTTCCATGTCAGCACTAGGAATGCTTTCTATAGTAGGAATGATTATTTCAAATGATGCCTACGGCCCCATCGTCGATAATGCCAGAGGTCTTGCAGAAATGGGGGGTTTTGGTGATAAAGTTATCGCTATAACTGATGAACTTGACTCTGCAGGAAACACTGTTAAAGCTGTTACAAAAGGTTTTTCTATCAGTGCTGCAGGACTTACGGTTATTGCACTTTTGGGTGCTTTCATGAGCGAAGTAAATACAGCTGCTGCAGAACTTGGACTTGAAGGCATAAGTCACTTCGATATAATGAATCCTACTGTATTTTTTGGAATAATTATAGGCGTTTCCATTCCTGCGGTTTTCTCAGCCATGCTGATGCTAGGTGTAGACAAAAACGCACAAAGAATGGTTACAGAAATTCATCGTCAATGGGACACAATCCCAGGACTTAAGGAAGGTAAGAAAGATGCAAAACCTGACTATGATAAGTGTATAGATATTGCAACCACCGGATCTCTAAAAGAACTCATACCGGCAGGATTTGTAGCAATTATTTCAACTGTTGCAGTTGGTTTTATAGGTGGTGTTTCAGCTATAGGCGGATTTCTTACCGGTAATATTGCTTCCGGCCTACTACTTGCACTACTTATGTCTAATGCCGGAGGGCTTTGGGATAATTCTAAAAAGTACGTTGAGGCGGGAAACTGCGGAGGCAAAGGATCTCCAACTCATAAAGCAGCTGTTGTTGGAGATACCGTAGGTGATCCTTTTAAAGATACTGCAGGGCCTTCTATAAACACACAAATTACAGTTGTTTCACTGGTTGCATCTTTATTATCGACACTATTTCTTCTTTACTCAATTTTCTAGGGATTATTTTTAAGGAATTAACATTCAGTTTTTGGCTAGACCATTTAAAAAAGCACTTATACAGTATTTAGATAATAAAACAAATAAAATCAAAGTTTTTGAAATGTCAATTACGAAGCTTTTTTGGAATCACCTTAGGGAGTTTCAAAAAAATACATATTTATTATTTTTGTTACAAAGCCCATCATGGAAGCTTTTAAGCTTCCAATCATAGGAACATTATTTTGCTATGCAAAAAATGGCATCGAATTTTTTGAAACTCCAGTTGCAAAGTTTTTTTTGATTTTGCCTTATTCAAAAATCCACTATAAAAACAGCTATCCCCATAAAATGGAGTAGCTGTTTTCTTTGTAACACTCTTATAAAGGGCTGAAGAATATTAAGTGAACATGATTATTATAATATGTTGTAGCATTAATCTACCGAGTAAGCATTACTATAAATCTCAGTTCTCTAGACTTAAAAAATAATCTATCAGTCTTTTCGGACCTGTAATTATTCCTCTGTCTACAAACAGTGTCCCATCTTTCTTTGTCTTTATGCTCCACTCTACAAGTGCTATATTGCCATCTATAATTTCTATAGAAGTTATGCCATATGGATGAATACAACTTCCATCATTAAAGTAAGGCCAATCACCAACTTCCGGAAGCGTAGGTCTGTGAGTGTGACCAGCAATAAGAATATGTTTTTTTCTTTTTACCCAATCAATAAGTTTAGATTCTACCGATGCTTTTTTCTTATAATTTTTTGCTGTACTTGTCGGATCGTTTACTCCTAACAACTGAAGAGGCCTCCACAAATACCTCACTAAAAAACGGCTCCCCCACCAAAATCTATCATTCATAGCACTTACTTGATGTCCATGTACAAGAAAAATTTCTTTACCTGTAATAGTGTGTTTTAAAACCAAACCCTCATGAAAATTTATATTTTCAAACAACGAAACATTGACTTTTTCTTTTTCATCCATAAAGCGATATTCACTGTTTCTTGAAAAACCTTTATTTCTCTTTACTATGTCATGATTTCCAAAAATAAAAAAAGCTCTGCCTTGCTTAATAAATTTTGAAAGCAGAAAAAAAACGTCACTATGTTGATTCATTATCTCGGAAAGCTCTTTAGTTTCCCATAATTCGTCCCCATCACCTAATTCTATGTATGTATAATCCATATCAAAATAGTAGTTTAATGCAGCATAGTAAAGGTTTTGATTTTTTGAAAAACCATCTGCCCAACTTCCATCTCCTCTATGACAGTCACTCATTAGCACAATTCTAGAAGAATCGTCGAAATAAATACGCTGTGCTTCTTCAAACACTCTCGATAGCCTCTTTGATTCGTGCATCCCTAACACCCCATATAAACCTGTCTCCACTTTAAGTAGCACAAAATACTGTATCATTCTTAAAGTTTCCTATATAATAGTATTCAAAATCAGGCTGTTATGTTAATTAAAGATGTAACTTTAAAGACTTATGTTGTTCAAGTAATACGATTGTAAGGTGATTCCATGAAAACTCAATTTGATTATGACTTTAAATCTTTTAATATAAGGGTGCAAATTAGTGATAGTGCTATTTTATATACTGACATTAAGGTTGTACCTACCTCGTTTTAGTGTCAAATGTCTCCATTCGAAGACCTTCGCATAGAATCTGTATGCCTCGGCTTGATAATTTTTCGCCGCGTATTAAGGACATCCTGTCCTATACGCTAAAAATGCCGTCCTTGGCATTTTTGCTTCAAATTATCAATCCTTCGGCAACAGATTCCGCTTCTTTCGAACGAAGTGAAAGAGGCAAAAGCGAAGGGGCTCGATGCCCCGAAGCTTTTTTCTAATGCTCAGGTCTAAGAATTACGTCATTTGACACTAAAACAGGTTCTACCTTAATTAGGTTTTTGCTCACTGATTATTGGTGTTGCTTTTCCATTATTTTTTTTAATTTTCTAGGCATTTTTCAAATTCCTATTTTGTTGAAATTTTCTCCCATATGAGCAAAATAACAGTTCCAGCAAAAAAGCACAAAATATCTCGTATGTCAAAAGAAGTCCCCATAATTGTAGACATCAATCTATTGTCTCTCAATCCTAACAAGTCTACAAGATGAAAGTATTGTGATATTTCCACTACTACAGAAAATAAAAATAAGTATATCGGAAGACCTTTTATAGGTCTATGAATAATAGCACGAATGAAAGTATACATTAAAATAACTACTAAAACATCTCCAATAAACGGGCGTATAATTTTATCCTTGACAAAAAGAGCAATACAAACTTCGGTAATAAACAAAAAGAAAAATGCAGCTAAATACTTTATATTTAGTTTCATAATTATTATCCTCCCAACACAAAAACCCCAATACTATCATATCCATACAACGATAAATATTTTATCACATTTAACCAAATATAAATACTATCATATAAAAATTTAAAAGTAGTTTCTTAGTTATAAGGTATGACTAAAATATAAGTTTCAACTTTGTATAATCAAAAAAATTGGCTTTGCTCATAACTTTAAATCTTTTTAATTTAAGGATGAAAATTAGTGATAGTGCTATTTTATTAACTAGCATTAATGTTGTACCTGCATCGTTTTACTGTCAAATGTCTCCATTCAAAGACCTTCGCATAGAATCTGTATGCCTTGTCTTGATAATTTTTCGCCGCGTCTTAAGGACATCCTATCCTATACGCTAAAAAAATTGATTTTATCAAATTATGAGAACAGGAAGTTATTTTTTCATTATCCCTAATAAGCGATAAACACTTATATCATTTCAATTTTTTCTGCCATTTTAACAATATTGCTCTTTCTAGTCACCTCAATTTCTCTTAGGTAATTATCTAATTTAACGTGCCACTTCTTTTCACTCTCCTCATAATTTGAATCAACTTTATTTATAGGAAGCAAACTAAATAGCATGGCGAGCTCATTATCTTCTAGCGATTCAAAGAGTTCCAAAAATTCATTACCAAATAAACATTCTGCCTCTAAAACATCCACCAAATCTGAAATACTATGAATATCTCTTTGAATTATTAATATCTTATCAGTTGCAAATCGACACTCTCTAATTTCATTAGTCAATTTTCTAAACAATTCATCATCCATCTTATCCCCATCCATAAAATGAACGATTGGTTTTATATCTTTTTCCTTACTGTTTATAAATACTAATTGCAACTGTTTATTTTTCAACGCTTTTTTCAAGCTGTCACAAATCTCTTTTATAGTTTGATAAATATACTCTTTAAAAAAATCATTTGAGAATTCAAGCTGTTTGCATAGCTTTATTGATGCTGATTCCAATACTTTATAAAATTGGTCTTGAGATAGTTTTTCAAATTTCTCCTGTATATATCGTCTGTCTGTAGAATCAATTTTCAACTCACCTGTGTTTTTGCTCAGCAAAGTACATCCTAATGCGTTTGTAAACACTAGCCTATATATATTAACAAGTAAATCTGGATACTTTTCGTCGTAGCCCCTTAACACACAAGATATATCATGGCTGGAAAACTTTTTACAGAATTTATTTTCCCAATAAAGCTTTTGAAGGTAGTCATAAATATACTCTATCCCTGCTAATTCCATTTTATCAATATTTAATGGATAATCTATTGAACACGGCGTGTCATGGGCTGCAAAATCCGGATCATAAGAAGAGAAAAAATCACTTAATGCTTTTTGAACAGTATCGTTATATGCTATATTATCAGTTTTAATGCGTCCATTTTGCACAAGGTAAAGCATATGCTTAGCTATATTTATTTTCTTTTCAATAAGTTTTCTTCCCTTATTGTGCAACTCATATAAGGGAGTCTGCTTTATTTCCGATAAACTCATATCTATATCGGGTAAGCTCTTTAGATAAATTCCTATAGTGTATAGTGTAGATTGAAAAATACTTTGAGCAATTTCAACTCTAACTGAACTGCTATCACCAGAAGTATAACGTTCTGTCTGTCTAGCTAAAAGTCTAACACTTCTTATTTGTATGTCCTCTAACTCAGCATCGGATAACAACTTCAAACGGTGTGCTTCCTGAACCATTGACTGAAAATATTGATTCTTACTTAAGCTCTCTCTTTTTATAAGGTGTTGTTTGTCTAAACTATTCATTCTCTTCTTCTCCTTCAAAATAATCTTCTTTGTCTGATATATTTTCATAATCACTAATCCCATAGCGAATATTTCTTGCTATAGCTTCTAGTTCACGGTTTTGTAGCAATTCAATACACCCTTGGCAATTTAAGTCGAAATATTTCTTCATTAATGTAATCAATTCATCATCACTTAAACTATCAAGAGATTCATTTTTAAAATAATAAAAAATCTCTACTAAATCATTTAAAGTTTCAGCATAGTTGCCCTGGTACAAAAAATGAGAATCGCAAAACTCTTTTATAATTTTCTCAATAATTCCACCACAAAACTCAATACGTCCAGTGCGACTCAATGCTTTAGTACGCGTCTCCACCAATTCTTTCGCCTCACCTTGAGTCAAAGCCAAACCAAACCTAGCTGTGTATTCATTGCATTTTAAAACTTCTGACACTGCAAGCTTATTATTGATATTAAGAGTTTTAAGCATGAAATCATCCATAACCGTAAACACCTCTTTCAAACTTTTTAAAGTTTTTTCAAAAACCCTATTGACAAATCACCTTCATTGTGATATAGTAAATATGTATGTTATTGTAATTTGTTTTGTCTGTAAATTTTAGTTTATCACTTCTAATACTATAAGTCAATCCCCTTTAATTCATGGATTCATGATGTGCGTCAACCTTTTTACAACATGTTATGGAAAGAATATTGTTTAGTAACTTTAGACAATGAAACAATAGCTCTAAGACGCGAACTTAGCGCCCTTTAGGAATTCGCCCTCAAAATATTTCATTTGTTTTTAAAACAATACCTTTAATGTTTCTTGGAGATAAGGGAATAGATAAAATTTCGCAGCTTGTAAACGGAAACGAGGATATAGATACTCAAGCTCTTCATTATTCAAAGCTTATTGCAAAAAATTTCAACCTACGTACAGAGCAAGTTTCTGTTTTTTCTGGTGAGGAGTTAAAAAAGTTAACTATGCCAGTATTGCTTTTCGCAGGTAAAAAGGATGTATTACTTCACTCTGAAAAAACAATTAGACGTGTAAATAAACTGATTCCAAACGCTACTGCTTATCTTCTTAAAGACAGAGGTCATGTGTTGATTGGCTTAACTGATAAAATAATTGACTTTTTAAATAAATAACAGGAGAGCTATTTCAAGGCAAGTTAATCCGGTTGTTGATATTATAATTATAAAGTATAGATAGATAATGGAATATATATTATAAAAAAGTCCTAGTAAAAACATGTGTGTAAATATCATAATAATTCCTTCATTTTTCGAGCAAGGTAGAGCGGTAGGTTAGTAATAAAACCGTTTTTGACATATCCACGCTTTGAAAAACGTATAGCGTGCTCTGGCTCGTGTTCAGCAATATACCTCTTAAAGGAAGGTGCGGATTTGTCCTCACCTCCTTTTACTTCAATAGGGATAATTTCCATTCCGTTTTGTAGCACGAAATCAATTTCGCCGTTCTTATCGGAAAAATATCTTGGCTCAATGTCAAACTGACCACGAAGCTGCTGAAGTACATAGTTTTCGGTCAATGGACCTTTAAACTGATAGTTGGTTTTTAAAAGAATGGCACTGTTGTCGATACCGGCCATATGCTTAAGAAGCCCTGTGTCAAAAACGAATAGCTTAAAGCAGTCCAGACGGTCGAATACCGAAATTGGGTGCTCCATTTTGGAAACATTATATACACGATTGAGCATTCCTGCCGAAACAAGCCATTCAATAGCCTCTTCAAAATCTTTGGCTCGGCTACCTTCCCGAATTGCACCATACATGAATTTCTCATTCGGCTTTGCAAGCTGTGAGGCAATGCTACGAAACACCATCAAAATGCGGCCGCTGTTAACCTTACCATTGTTCTTAGAAAAGTCGTGTTCATATATCTCAATAAGCTCATGCTGAATCTGAGAAATCTTTTTAGGATTTTTGTTTTCAGTCCATGAAGCAATACATTCTGGCATTCCTCCAATGATGAGATAGTTGTTGTACGATTCAAATAGCCTATTATGGAATATTTCTTCTACTCGTTGATTTTTTTCAATACTAAGATAATAGTCATACAACACTTTTTTCGATAGAAAACAAGATTAAAATTACACTTTTTCTAAAATAGCAAACGCAAAAAACTACACTTTTTCCAGCATAATTCAAGACACAAATTACACTTTTTCCTAATAATCAATCGATTGGGTATGCTAAAAAAAGGCTTCATCATAACGCTTTAATGTTGAAAAATTAAACGCTTTTATAACATATCCTTCTGCATCTTTAGGATATTTTTTATGTATTTTTTTATTGTTTCAAGAGCTTCCTCTGTTTTTTGCATACTGTTGTAATGCCATTAACTGATAAACTTGTCTGATTACCGTTCTTATCATAAGATTTTGGATCAACTAATAATATTATTTTCAGGTCCCATCCGTCTAGAAACATCAAAATGTCCAAAACTTCATCGCTTGGTTTCCTCAAATACCCTTATGTATTGCTTACCATAAATCAAATACGATGGAGCCAATTCAATATCCCCCTCATCATTTATACCAAGTTTATGTCCAAATTCATGTGTTGCTTCAGAACTTAACGATTCACTAAATTGCAAATGCATAATATGTGAATTATTTGAAGCCGACCAATATTCCTTTAATAAATTAATTCTGTCGATGGCTTCTGGTACTGTTGTTCCTTTCATATATTTTAAATTGTAATCAATATTTCTCACATTTCTCCATTCATCTGGAGTGATTATACCATCTTTTAAAGCTTCTCTTTCTTTTTTCTTGTCTACAACATTTAATGAAGATAATATTTTTGTCCAATTTCTCTTTGATTATCAGTCATGTTGATTGTCAAGTAGAATTGAACACTTTTTTTAAAAATTTATATTTAGAATTGAACACTTCCTTGTCATATATTTTTTTTTCAAAAAACTTTTTTTAACGAATAGAATTGAACACATAAATCAAT
>Ga0207721_100210_pt1 | contig 23395 bp, 20 predicted proteins | sample TtaePargueraPR_3_FD_187756 | JGI IMG/M metagenome (GOLD analysis project Ga0207721, IMG submission 187756) | Aerobic enrichment media microbial communities from Bioluminiscent Bay, La Parguera, Puerto Rico - Tt and P2 (1) (SPAdes) | ecosystem: Environmental > Aquatic > Marine > Unclassified ...
AAACATAACAGTGTGTATATTACATACCGGGATCTAAGGCTCCCGGAGGCCGGCTTTTCATAAAAGCTTTGCGGTTGTTGAAATGAAACCGCAATGAAAACCGGTACGCAACATACACTTGTTCGTTGTAGCACATTTTAAACGAGCTTCGGCTATAAATTAAAAACTATGAAAAAAAGATTAGCACCCATTTTTATTGTATTTTTAGGATTAATATTTACAGCATACTCTCAAAATCCGTATAATGTAAAAGCAGCTTCAGAAGAAGAAAAAATACCACAAAAAACATTATCAAAAGAAGAAAAATTTGTTTCGGAAAATTTTCCTTTTATTAATATGGCAGACTGGCAACCAGGAATGAAATTTATAATAGAGCCTGATTATTTAGATATTGATAATCGGTTAGATTTAAAACCTCGTAAAAACAGCTCATATTCAGAACAACCTCTACAAAAAGATTATGCTTGGAAAATTGTTGAATTAAAAGAAGTAAAAAATTCCACAAATAAGTCATACTTCACTTTTGAGTGTGAAGGTCAAAAGTTGATTTATGTGTCACCATTAAACTTATCTGATTTGAAGAAATCTTTGAGTTTTTCTCACATTAACCACTTAGTTTACCTTAAAGATATTGATAAATCTAAAGAACTACTATTAAACAAACAATTATACATCCTTACTGAAAGATGGTTAAAAGAAAATGAAGCAAAAGGTGAATATATTCATTCACAAAAATTTGTTCCTGTAACAATTACCAATATTGGAATGGGAGAAACAGATGGTCCTGTGAAAATTATATTTAAAACTGCCGATGGAACAGAAAATTTTTTAAATGTTAGATTTTCTGGAATAAATACTTCAAGTAAAATTTTTGGAATTGACTTTGTAGATGCATTTTCATTTGATAATCCAAGAGATTTATATCCTGAAATATCTGATGAAATGTGGACTATGATACAAAATGGTAGAGTAAAAATAGGAATGACTAAAACCGAAGCTGAATTAGCTTGGGGGAAACCCAAAGAAATTAATACAGATATTTATGGCTCATCAAGTCAAGAACAATGGGTATATAGTTCCAGCAGCTATATTTATTTTGAAAATGGAAAATTATCAGCAATACAAAACTAACGGATTGAATGCCTAAAATTAAACATAAACAGACTAATGTTGTCGAAATAATTTCTTGGCATCAATGGAGCACTTCTGAAAAATATATAAAAAATAGAGATTTTTGGAAGATTGTTGATTACGGAGAGCCTGTAGATGTTTATGAGCGAGTAGTAAAAGGGAAAGACAAAAAGCTGTATATTTTGGATAAAAACCACGCAATTAGGATGATAAAAAGCTATCCAGATAAATACTATTACAAAAAACACAAAATAGGAATCAAGAATTTTAATTTTATTCAGAAAGGGAGAAATTATTATATAACACAGCTAGAGATTGTAGAAAAGCATCCAATCATTCGGACATTTGGACTAATTGCCATTTTCTTGACAATTATTTCATTTATTGTTTGGATAATAAGGAAATAAAAAAACGTGCTACAACAATCTGTCATAGTGCATAGGGCGTGAAGTGAGTATTTGAAGCTTGGGTGCTTTCTACAGCACCGCCGAAACGCAGTTTCGACGGCGAGTCCAAAATGCAGGTGTCAAACCTGCGTCTCGGCTACTTAGCGGCTTGAAAAGATAGTGATTTCTATGCCCTACGCACCATACAGTTCACCGTTACCAACAATTAAAACAGAGCAGATTACAGATAACATTTTATTAAAATTGACTTGATTTCTGTATCTAATTAGATACCTTTGCATAAAAAATTTAATATGCCTACAATAGATGTATTTGATGGAATAAAGATTTGTATTTATAGCGGAGAACATAGACCGCCTCATTTTCACGCGATATACAATGAATATGAAGTCGTTATTGAAATTGAAAGCAGTGAAATATATGCTGGGGATTTACCGAACAGACAACTCAAAAAAGTGTTTGACTGGTTAGCAGGCAATTCAGAGTGGATAATGGAAGTGTTTTACGAATTAAATCCAGAATTATTATGAGAAAGACAATTAAAATGCCAAGAATTTTAAAAATTAACTGGATAAAAAACTTATCGATTTCAGTTGTTTTTAATAATGGCGAATCAAGAATTATAGATTTTAGAAAAGTATTGAACAAAATTAATCTTGTTGAAAATTCTCCTGCTCAAATTTTGTACGATTCAAAAGAATTTGAGAAAGTGGAATTAGAAAACAATACACTATCTTGGAATAATGTAGAGCAATACATCACAATGAGAAATAAGGAGAAAATGAGAGTCCCATTTCAAATTGGAGCAGATGTACTGTTAAAACACAGCCGACCTGAAAAATCAGAATTAGTATTAAAAATTGGTAGATTAATTAAGGATTCAAGAATGTCTCTAGGATTAACACAACAAGAACTAGCATTGATGAGTGGAACATCAAGAACATATATTTCTCGGATAGAAAATGACAAATCAGATGTTGAGTTGGGAACTTTGAGAAAAATTATTGAAACAGGATTAGGGAAAAATTTAGAAATAAATATAAAATAACTGTTGGTAACAATGTGTATACAAAATAGGCGCAGAAGTGGTAATTTTAACGGCAGTAGCCCGCATCAACTTTTGTGCAACCTGACAGTAATGCTCTCCGCAAACGCCTACTTTGTATACACGCAACCGTTAGCTGCAAGTGTAAAGACCGAAACTACAACATAGAAAACTGATTACGAAATTGAATAAATGGATAAAAAATATTGACTCATTGATTGAAGGTTGGTGCAAGAAAAAAATAGTTTTTGCCCACCCGCTTCTGCCCTTCGGGACAGTTGGGGAAGCCCACGCACATTGCACACATTTGCAAATCGCACAAGCTGACCCACTAACCGAAATTTGCAAAAGAGTGCAATTCCCCCATCGCTTAAAGACCTACCTACAATGATAAATCCTGAATATTTAAGCCAACTGATTAATCGTTCAAAATCGGAATTAGAAAAGAATTATAACATCAACGATTTTGAATTCGATGATTTCGAACTCATTAATTTCTTCTTGATTGATAAAGCTCTAAATCAGGATAATTATAATTTGGCTATTAATGTTCCACAAAAAGACGATAAAAGGGATTTTTACATACCAGTACTTTTGTCAGTAGCATCTACTTTGTTTTTTCAGAATTTCATGGATGATAAAACTGAGTACAAAATTGGTGAAGTAATTCAAAAAGACGGATTACGATTTAGGATTACTGGAAAAACTAATGATGGATTCAAAATAACATCTGACGATTCTGCAAAAACAGAGCGTTACCCAACCAATAAACAGATTAAAAAATACATAGTTACAACAGCATCTTTAACGGCCAGACAAGTAAAAACAAAATTTAATCACTATAAGAATTTATTCAACCTGATATTTACTGAAACTTATGTTCCATCAAAGTTTACCTATAAAGCTGCCATCGTTGTTGAAAAAAAGGAATTTCTTGAAACTCTAAAAAATAAGATGCTTTCAGACGTTAAGCTAAAAAAAGCAATTCCGTTTAAGTGGGTGACTAAGAAAGGATTTAATAAAGATGAATCTGATTTCATCCCAATTGAACCTATGATTTATCTTTTACCCGATTACGAAACTTTCAAAGAATTTGTATTTGATGAAATCGAAAATTTAGATTCAGTCATTTTCATTGGGAAAAATAAGTATGAACCTTTTTTAACGCAAATAAAAAGAGATTTAAGAAAGGGGAATATTCCTAAAGCAATATTTATTGGTAGTAATAATATTGACAACATCGAAAATCTTAAGACTTGGAAATGGACACAATCGGAAACAAATTATTTTAATGAAATAGAAGATAGCTCATTCAACTTAATTAATACTGCTCCATCTGACCTTATTAATAGCATTCAGGTATTTGAACAAAAAATACAGGAGATTGATACCGAGTATTGTTTTAACCTGAAAATTTTATTCAGATTAAAAAAGATTCTTTACTCAACAATATTGCCTAATGAAAATTCCCGTTTAGCAAGTCAATTTGAAGACTTACGTCATATTTACAATAAAGAGATAAATAGTATAGTTTCAGAATCATTTTTTGAAATTAATGAAGACCCAAAACCACACATAGATAGTTTGACAGAGTTAGCAAATAATATTATCAAAAATATTCCCATGGATAAATGGGATTATTTTTCAAAACTTGAAAGAGCAGACATACTAATTGTTCCTGAAAGATTTAAAGATACTTGGTTAGATGAATTAAAGAACCTTAATAGAACAAAGGTGCTTAGTTTTAAAGAATTTAAAAGTCAACAAAATAAATTTACGACAAGAAAAAACATAGCTTTTCTAACAATATTCGGATTTGCAGATAGTCCCAACGAAATACTACATTTTATTGAACAAACTTCAAATGATTTTCATTTTATTCTTTATCCGGAAGAAATTCAATTAGTTGAAAAATTATTGAATAAATGTAAAAATGAATCAATAGAACAATTTGGCTCAAAGCAACGGTTTAGTTTAAGTCATGTTGAATATCCAATTGTAAAAGAAGATGAAGATATTTCAGATATTATTTCAAAGTTTTACGAACAAGAGAGTTTTGACAATAAAACATATCATTACGAACATAGCGAAAACATTGAATACAAATTGACTTTTGAAAGTGGAGAAATGGCTGTTTTGGAAGGTAGCAAAGCTGTTTTACTATCAACAGAAAATCGAAAAAGGAAAGAAAAGGTATCAAATATTATTGCTGGAGATAAAGTTCGAGTATATGAAAACACTTCAAAGGAAAGACTATTTGAATTTGCTTCTGAAAATGACGAACACGGAAAATTAGTAGAAATCATTGAAAACTCGAAGACTTGGAAACAATGTCTTATTAACTATTATAATGACAGAAAATCCTATGTTTACAGTGAAGAGCAACTCTTAAAAGAGTTGTTAGATAATGGAGCTAAAATTCAATTAATCACACTAAAAAAATGGCTAAACATTAGTGACAAAGATTTTTTCCCGTCTCAAATTATCAACTTGATTGCAATAAAGAAAACGATAGATTGCGAAATATTAAACGGTAAGTTTGATGAGATTAAGCGGAGCAAAAAAGCATACAGAAGTATTATGATAGCATTAGGAAGAGACCTTAGCGATGAAATTATGGACTATATTATTTCAAACAAGAAAGTTGTAGGTAAAATTTTACAGCGTTTTAGTTCTGAGCAAATAGTTCAATTTATAAACGAAAGTGCTCCGCTTCAAACAGTAAAAAATATTGAAATACTTGAAAATTGTGAACATGAGTAATATAAACGACAATAAAGCAAGACAGACGTTCCAAGATAGGATTACAAAAGGGATGTTAGGTCCAGGTTCTGATACTTGGGGAGTTGAAGATAAGGAAGAAATTATTTCTGATTATCCTTTAATAAGGTATTTTACTGGCGTTCTATTTCCTGAAAAAACAAATTCTGATTCACAATTGGATAGCGATACCGCAGAGGTTGAGAATGAAAGTGGCGAATATGATGAGCTTGAAGAATCCGATATTAAAAAGGATATTTTAGAAATTCCAGATGATGCAAATCCTGTAAAAGAAAATGAAAGCGAAGAACTGAAACTAAGTCAAAATAGCTTCTTCCCCAGCAATATAGGTTTAACTGTTTGTCTCGCTGATTCTGTAAAAAAAATTGATATTGAATTTTCTTTTGGTATTTACTACCAACCAAGCTATAAGGAAAAACGAATTAAGATTAACCAAGCTGGTTATGATTCATTTTTTGAAGAAGGAATTAACCAACAGCTTTCTTTTAAAGATAAATTGAAGTATGATGGTGAATTCATGTTTTTGGAAAAAGAATTAGATGGCAATTCAGGAGGTCGTGATAAAGCTCGTAGTGGTGATTATATCGGCTGGGATTCATTTAAGAACACAAATAACTTAAAAAGGCAAACCGAAGAAGGAGGATATTTTCCCGCATTTTACTACAAAGAATTACTTGAAAAGCTAATAAGTAGAGCTTGGAAAAGAAAAGATGTTGTACGGAAATTAGAAATATCAATTGAACCAACAAACGAACCTATTCCAATAACTCTTCCAGAAAAGGTACACAAAGAATTAAAGGTTGGTTATCATATTAAAACATATACGCACCAAGGCAGAAAATATGTCAAGGTACAACTTGTAAATATATCAGAACCACATCCGAAAAATAAGTACTCCAACAAGAATGAAAAGTTAAACACCAAATGTTTATTTCAATCTTCAATTAGCATTGAATCCGAAGGAATTTTACCATATAAAACGCAATACGAAAGATTTCCTTTTGATAAAGAAGCTGAAAAGCTAAATTTTATATATCGAGACGTTAAGTCTTATGCAATCGGTCATAATTGTGCTGTACTTTGGGAAAATGAAAATCTATCAAAAATAAAAACCAGTTTTCTGCCTTATACTGACATTAAAGATGTTAAAAACAACTTTGATGATGCGAACGATTTAAAACTTGATAACGCCCTTAATATCAGGAACCTTTCAACATTTGGTTTTGATAAAAACAAAGTTGTCGAACATCTTAAATACTTCGTTTCACTTTACAAACAATGGATTGTCAATCAGGAAAATGAAAGTAAAAACCTTGATGTGGCTGATAATGAAATCTGTTCTGAAATAATTTTAAAACAAAAACAGAACCTGAACAGATTGAATAAAAGCATTGAAATACTGAAAAATGATAATGTTTTTAAGGCATTTCAAATAGCAAATACAGCGATGTATATTCAGCTAATTACATCAAACGATATAGATTTCGGTGAAGGAGAAAAAGAATTATCAGAAATTAACAACCACATTGATTACAATAGCCTTGATTTTTTCAAAGAATACGATGCAGAAGAAAGAAAACAGGATGGCAAAATTAAATTCATTCCCAAGTACCGACCTTTTCAATTAGCGTTTATGCTACTAAGCATTGACGGTATTATAAATAAGCAAAGTAAATCGAGAAAAGAACTTGTTGATTTGATTTGGTTTCCAACTGGTGGCGGTAAAACTGAAGCATATCTTGCAGTAACAGCATTAACAATTATATGGAGACGATTAGTAAATGAAACAGGTTTTGAGGGAACAACAGTAATAATGCGTTACACTTTACGGCTATTAACCGCCCAACAATTTGAAAGAGCATCCCGACTAATATCCGCATTAGAATTTTTACGTCAACAACCTGATTTTTCTGACATATTGAAATCTGAACCGATAACAATTGGTCTTTGGGTTGGTATGGCATCAACCCCTAATAAACTTGAAGTAGCAAAAAATAAAGTCGATGACATTGAAAAAGAATGTGACCGTAAAAATGGTAATCCTAAAGAAAAGAATATTTTTCAAATTAGTGCCTGTCCGTGGTGTGGCACAAAATTAATATCACAAAACAATGGCGTTTGGGATTACGGTTTTGATTATACGAAACATGATTTCAAAATAAACTGTATTAATTCTAAATGTGCATTTCACAAGAAAATTCCAGTTCAGGTTGTCGATGAACTGTTATATGAAAATCCACCAACATTATTATTTGGCACAGTTGATAAATTTGCAATGTTAGCGTGGCAGGAAAAAGCATTTATGTTTTTTAATACGCACGATGAAAACAAACTTCCACCCGACTTAATTATTCAAGACGAGTTACACCTATTAAGTGGACCTTTGGGTTCAATAACGGGAATTTATGAAAGCATTATTGAATTATTGTCCACAAAAAATGGTTTTGCTCCAAAAATTATTGCATCAACAGCAACAACAAGAAACACTGATTCTCAGATTGAAAAATTATACGGCAACCGAAAAGTTAAAGTGTTTCCACCAACTGGCATAACCCAAGAAGATAGCTTCTTTGCTAAAGAAGAAAAAAGCAAAAGTAAGAGAAGGTATTTAGGATTTATGCCTACTGGGAAAACCGCAGTTGATACACAATTACAGATACTTGCTCATTTACTTGTTGCTCGTTTAGAAGTGTTTCTAAATAAAGAAACAAAAGGTTCTGCGAATAATTATTGGAGTATTGTATCATATTACAATAGTTTAAGAGACGTAGGACGTACAAACAATAAAGTTGGAGATGAGATAACGACATACACAGGATTTTTACAAAATCGTCTGTCATCTTTATTTCCTGGTCACATTGATGATTACAAATACAATTTTCAAGGTATTTATTCTAGGACAAAAGAACTTACAAGTCGCATTCCAAGCGAAAAAATTAAGGAAACATTAAGCGAAATTGAGAAAGCATTTTCGGATAAAAGTTTTAATACAGATGAAGCTGGTCGAAAATACTTAAATGATGTTGTCGATTTAATTCTTGCAACAAATATGATTTCTGTAGGTATTGATATTAGCCGTTTAAATATCATGTTACTTAATGGGATGCCCAAAAATATTGCAGAATATATTCAGGCATCAAGCCGTGTTGGTCGAAGTACAAAAGGACTTGCAGTAACCTTGTTTGACCCAAATAGAGCAAGAGAAAAATCCTATTTCGAGCATTTCAAAACATTTCACCAAACTTTTTATAAAGCAGTAGAACCGTTGAGCGTTACACCTTTTACTGAAAATACCATCAATAAAATGTTGTCAAGTATGCTTGTTGCTTTTATTCGTCAGAACTATCCGGGAGAACTGAACCGGAATAATCAGGCTGGTTATTTCACTAAAGATAAAATCAAACCCTTATTAGACTTTATTAAACTTCGATTTGGTAAATATGAAAACGATTTTGAATTATTTGAAAACGAAACAAATCGCTTGGCAGAAGAATGGGAAGCAAAAATAAGTCAAGTAAATTTACAGAAATATGATGAAATTTTATTAAAGCCTGGAGAACATGACGGAGATAATGAAGATTGGATTTTAATGCAATCTATGCGGGAAGTTGACACCAATACTTACATTCAAATTAAAGGAAACAAATAATTATGCCACATACAGAAATTCAATCCCGAAAAGTAATAAGCTCTTATGGTGGAGTTGGTTCAATAATTGAAACCCCATCGGGTGCAATGATGATTGAAAATTTCGATTTATGGCCTTTTTTTAAAGCTATTGCCGAAAACAAACTCAATATTGAAGATTACATTATTGAAGACCCAAGATTATTAAATAGATTAAATAATGACAATGGTTTTCCAAGGTTGTCAGCATTTTTAAGGGTTCCATCGAATGTTGCAAATCCAAATAATCAAAGTGCTCCTTTACATGCTTATCGTTTCATTAGTTCAAAGTTTTTTCCTGAATGGTTCTATTGCAACAAGTGTGAAAGATTTCATCATATTTCCGATTGGTGGGAAGGTTGGAAAAGGACACTTACAAAATATAAAGAGCCAAATGAAAAAATCAGGGAGTTATTTTACTCTGCTCCAAAGTGCTTTTATTGTTATGACAGTTCAAGGTCAAAGCAGAAAGAAGATAAAAAACGCAGACGTTTTTATTATGAATTAGAACAAGTACGTTTTATTCTGACCACACCAAAAGCAGAAATATTTGATATACCTTGGGAAAAATGGAATATTGCTGTTAAAGTTAGCCAAGATAATGAATCACGCCTGACCATCAGAATTGATAATGATGAACTTTGCTGCGAAAATCAACAATTAAAGTATTATAAATCAACAAAATTTTCAGATTTATCAGGGATAAGAATATCTTGTGCAAATCCTGATTGTAAAAAATCAAACACACTGGCGGGTTTGTTTAAATTAGACCTTATTGTAAACGATTCTACAAAGCTGAACCGAAAAGTTGTAATAAGAAGTAGCAATAGTGTTTATTATCCAATTTTAGTTAGTAGTATTTATCTTCCTGCTCAATTGAATATTAAAGGAAATGATTTAAGAAAGATTGACAAGTGGTTAGAAAAGGGTAAATCACCAGAATTTATTGTTGAAGTATTTGAAGACGAATATTCCGAAGAATCGATATTAAATTATATTAACCGTAATTCAGAAAATGAATTTGAACCAGAAGAAATATATCGTTTAAAAGAATATAATTTTATCACTTTCCCTGACCGAACCAAATATCCTGATAGTGAAACTGAAAATAGGAATTTAATCTTTGAGAGACAAGGTTTAACCGTATTAAAAGAATATGGTATTTCAAACCTAACTCAAATAAAAAGACTTAAGTTAACCACAGTTCAAGTCGCATATACTCGACAAGAGCCGTTAAGTCAAAATGAGTTTCTTCAAGGTGAAAATGAGGATTTGAAAATCAAAGCAAAATATACTTCAAAATGGGCAAACCAAACTGAATATCTTCCTGCTGTAGAAAGCTTTGGCGAAGGAGTTTTTATTAGCCTTGATAATGATAAAATAAATAACTGGCTTGATGCAGTATTTGAGAACTCAAAATTTAGCAAACGTATTCAGACAATTAAAGAAAATATCAAACATAACGATTTCGTTGATGATGATAAATTTAAAAATGACAGGCATTTAGGAAAATTTATCTTGATTCACACGCTATCTCACATTCTCATTAAGGAATTTGAATTTTTGGTTGGCTATCCTGCAACATCCTTAAACGAAAGATTATTCATTGACGAAAATGATATGTCAGGAGTTTTGATTTATACTGTTGCTGGTGCAGAAGGAAGTTTTGGTGGATTAGTTTCAAAAGGAACAGAAGAAATCTTTGAAAGAATATTAAAATCTGCACTTTACAGAGCAACAGACTGTGCTTCTGACCCGGTTTGCTTTAACACGATTGGCGGACAAGGTGTTGGCGGATTGAATATGGCAGCATGTTATTCTTGTTCGTTATTGCCAGAAACATCATGCGAGGAGTTTAACAGTTTCCTTGACAGGGGCTTACTAATTGACAAAGACAATGGATTTTTCAAAGATAATATTGAATAGCCAGCCCACACAGCCAAGCACAATTGCAATTCGCACGAGCCAATGCTTGACCCAAAATTGCAATAGAGCTTGTCTGTTTGCCAACGCTTTTTTGCCGACCCTAAAAACTAATTTTTTCGGGAACAGTAGTGCTTCGATTGAACGAATTTTGGACACAAAGAGAATGATAAATGGCTGAAAATGATCAACACCAGCAGCTAACATTTTGTATAAGTAATGGCAGGCAAAGTGATAAATATCAAGGTTTGTAGCCCGCTCAAACTGCATAGCGGTTTGACAGGAAACTACCACGCAATCTGCCACTACTCATACAATTTACCGTTACCACACATAAAAAGAACAGACAATAAAGTAATAATATGAGTGAAAATAAAGGACCAAAATTCATACGATTTTTCGACCCAATCTTAAAAGTTCTTAATGAACTTGGTGGTTCTGGAAATTCTGGAGAAGTAAAAGATTTAGTAATTGAAAAAATGGATATTCCAGAATCTGAATTGGAAGAAAAATTAAAAAGTGGAGCATCAAGAGTAAAAAATCAAATTGCTTGGGCAAGAATTTATTTAGTCAAGTCTGGACTATTGGATGATTCGTCAAAAAGAGGAATTTGGAGTTTAACAACAAAAGGTGCCGAATCTGAATTGTCATTTGAAGACTCATTGAAACTCTTTAAAGCAGTTCATTCTACTTTTGTTTCAAAGGATAAAAAGTCAAAAAAAGAAACAAAAGCACAGGTTGAAGATATTGAAGAACAAGTAACAGATGATGAAGAATTATCAGATGACTTATTGACTGTTCTACAAAGTTTATCACCCAACGGGTTTGAAAGAATTTGTCAAAGACTTTTACGAGAATCTGGATTTAAAAAAGTCGTCGTAACAGGAAAATCTGGAGATGGTGGAATTGACGGAGAAGGAATTTTAGAAGTAAACCCATTAATGAGTTTTAAAGTATTATTCCAAGCTAAAAGGTATCAGGGTACTGTTGGTTCATCTACAGTTCGAGATTTTCGTGGAGCAATGCAAGGTCGTGCAGACAAAGGAATTATAATAACAACTGGACGTTTTACTCAAGAAGCGAAAAAGGAAGCAATTAGGGATGGAGCTCCTCCTGTAGAGTTGGTTGACGGAGAATTGTTGGTTGACTTATTTGAAAGAAATGAATTAGGACTTAAACCAAAAGTTGTTTATGATATTGACAAAGAGTTTTTTAAAGACTTTATGAAATAGGAATTACGTGTGGTAACACTCTGTATAGTGCATAGGGCAGAAAGCGAGTATTTGAAGCTTTGGTGCTTTCTACAGCACCGCCGAAGCGCAGCTTCGACGGCGAGTCCAAACAGCAGGTGTCAAACCTGCGCTTCGGCTACTTAGCGGCTTGAAAAGTTAGTGATTTCTAATGCCCTACGCACCATACAGTTCACCGTTGTGTGCCATTAAAAAAGACGGTGCATAATTGAAAATTACAAACCGAAATTAAAGAAATGAATATGAAAAAGATTTTAATTCTTATTACAGTAATAGGACTATTTTCCTGCGAAAAAGATGAAAATACGACTGATAAACTCACAGATTTTGACGGTAATACATACGAGGCTGTAACAATTGGAAATCAAACTTGGATGGCTGAGAATTTAAAAACAACTCATTATCCTGATGGTACAGAAATTCCAGAGGTTACAGAATGTGAAGACTGGCAATCATTAGGAGCAAATGCAGAAGCTTTTTGTTTCTATGAAAATGATTCTGAAAATCAGTATGGAGGTTATTACACATATGAAGCGGCAGTTAAAGCTTGCCCTGAAGGTTGGCATTTGCCAACAAAAAACGAATGGGACGAATTAGAAATTTATCTATACAATAATGGATTTAGTGGAGCAGAAGGAACAGCATTAAAAGCAAATTCTGGTTGGAACGATAATGGAAATGGAAATGATAATTTTGATTTTTCGGCTCTTCCTGGAGGCAGGCGATATAGGAGTGTAATCAGTTCAGATTGTATTGGACAATTTTATGATATTGGAGATGTTGGTTATTGGTGGAGTTCAACAGAATACAATGACAATTTGGTATATTATAGATGGTTGAGTAATACGTCAGAAGAATTTAAAGAAAGTCAGGATGGTAAAAAAACAGGATTTTCTGTTCGTTACGTTAAAGATTGAAATTAAACATTATGATTAACCAAGACAAAATAGTCAAAGAGTTAGATAGAATTTTGTCCAACACCTCTGGTTTTAAGAGAGATTCTTATTTACAAATTGACGGAGAAACGAAAGATGTTGGAATAAGCCAATTGATGTTTAGTGACAATTTCTTTTCTTTCAATTATCCAAACAAAAGCATTTTACATTTTACCGATTTAAATTCTGCTCTCTTGATTTTAAAGTCTCAAGTTTTGCGAGCAAGAAGCCTTGAGTCAATTTCTGACGATAAAGAAGAATTGATTCATTGCTTAAAACTACTTGGTCAGCATTATGATAGGATTGAGTCTCAAAAAAAATATACCTTCATTGCTTGTTTTACACCTATTGGAAATGAGAACGAAATTAAAAGTTTAGATTATCATTGGACTGAATATGGTAATAATCACAAAGGGATTGCTTTTGAATTTGAAATCATTAGACAACCTTTGTATCCCGACCATTATTCATTAAATGTCAATTATTTAGATTCAATAGATGAACAGCACAATTTATTAGATTACTTAAAAGGTAAATTTACCGATAATGTTCTTTTGAAAGCATTGATTCCATTTTTTGCCAGTATAAAACAGAAAAAATTTGATTCTGAAAAAGAAATTAGACTTTTTGCCCAATACGACAAAAGTATATCGGAGAAAAGCCATTATGAAAAAAACATAGGTTTTACTCTGACAAAAGAGAATAATGTAAAATTTCATTATGACATACCGTTTTGTCTTGAAAATGAAGAAACAAACGACAAATTATTAAGGCTTAACAAAATATATATCGGGAGGAAAGCAGAAATAAACGATGGACAAATGATAATCTTGAATCACTTGATTCCATTATTGAATGAGAGAGAAATTAAATATAAATGGATAGACTAAAAAATAACGGCACACAACATTTTGTATAAGTAATGGCAGGCAAAGTGCTAAATATCAAGGTTTGTAGCCCGCTCAAACTGCATAGCGGTTTGACAGGAAACGACCACGCAATCTGCCACTACTCATACAATTTACCGTTAGGGGCAAGTGGAACGAAGACAGCAAGATAGGACAATTTGCTACTAAAAAAATGAAGAAAATTAAAAGCCAACGCACAAACAGCACATTTGCAATTCGCACAAGTCGCCCCACAACCTAAAATTGCAAAAGAGCTGTTTTTCCCAACCTTTCTGTCCAATCGAAATGAGTATTGATTTGAGAGAATATTTTTAGTAATTTTGCCAAATATGTCAAGAAAAAATAATCAAGATGATTCAAGAAACATTCGGAGAATATATTCACAATTTGCGAGTAGAAAAGAATCTAACACTAACAAAACTTGCTGCTGCATTAGATATTGACCAATCAACATTATCTAAAATTGAAAATTGTAAAAGAAATGTTCCAGAAGAAATCATACCAAAACTTGCAGTTTTCTTTAATCTTGACATTAAATCTCTAGAAAAAGAATTTTACAGTGAAAAAATTGCAGAGATTCTTCATAAAGGAGATAATCCCAAAGAGTTATTGATACTTGCGGAAAAAAAAGCAAAATGTTTTCAAATCAAAAAAATGCAACAAGGCATACTTAAATTTTAATTATGATAGGAGCTTCATTATTTTCAAGTGCAGGTATTGCAGAAACTTATTTCGAAGAAATAGGAATTAATATTGTTGCTGCAAATGAATTGGTTCAAGAAAGAGCTGATTTATATCAATCATTATATCCCAAAACTAAAATGACCGCAGGAAATATTTTAGATGAAAATATTTTTAATAAATTAATTAAAAGCACACCAAAGAAATTAGATTTCCTCATAGCATCACCTCCTTGTCAAGGTATGAGCGTTGCTGGCAAAAATCGAAAGATAGAACAAATGCTCACTGATGAAAGAAATTATCTCGTTTTTAAAATTATTGATTTCATAAAAATAAAATCACCTGATTATGTTATGATTGAAAATGTTCCCACATTTTTTAAAATGATTTTGCCATATGAAGGAAAATTTCTAAAAATCACTGAAATATTAAATGAAATTTTTGGAGAGAAGTATAACATTGAAGCCAATGTTTACGACACTTCAGAATATGGGATTGCTCAAAGGAGAACTAGAGCAATAATAAAATTGTACATAAAAGAAAGTAAATGGGGAGAACCAATAAAGTCTAATAAAAAAGTTACAGTTGAAAATAAAATTGGTTTTTTACCAAGCATTGAAGCTGGAGAAAAATCAGAAATTAAATGGCATTTTGCACGCAAACATTCTTCAAAACATATTGAATGGATGAAACACACTCCTACTGGAGAAACCGCATTTAATAATAAAGTGTATTTTCCTGTTAAATCAAATGGAGAAAGAATAAAAAGTTATAATACAACATACAGAAGAATTAAATGGGATGAACCCGCACCAACAATTACAATGAGAAATGATGCAATTAGCTCTCAATTAAATGTTCATCCTGGTAGAAAAATTAATAATGACACTTATTCAGATGCAAGAGTATTAACTCCACTTGAATTAATGTTATTATCATCATTACCTGAAAATTGGAATATTCCAGACAATACACCTGAATTATTAATTAGAAAATGTATTGGAGAATGTATACCTCCACTATTGGTAAAAAACATTGTTTCCCAAATAAATCAATAAAATGACACTAAGAGTAGATAGGAAAAAGTGGATTTTATATCGACACACAAGAGATTTTGAAAAACTTTGTGTTGTTGCTGAGTTTTTAAAATCATACACAAAAACAGGAATTTCAAAAAACGATAAAACAAATCTCAATCTTAAATTGAAAGAAGCAGGATTATACAATGAACGTAATCCTGAACTTCCCCTTGATGCAATTAATCATAAAATCAATCAACTTTCTTATTATATGTTTGGCTATCAGGCTAAGATAGATGGTAAAGACCGATTCCTATTTAGTCCACTTGGCAACTTATTTCTAAAACACGTTGACAATAAAGAGAAAACATCAAAAATTTTTCTATCTATGCTTTGGGCTGTTCAATATCAACACCCTCATAGTGGAACAGACAAAGATTTTCAACTATTTCCATTTAGATTGATATTCAAACTATTATCTGAACCAAGACTTTCAAACAAATTGTTTGCTTTCGAAGTTGCATATTCTGTTGCATTTACAAAAGAAATAACACAAAATATCTATGATAAATTAGTTGACGAATTACTATCTCTTAGAGAACTAACTGATAATGAACTTGCCATTAAATTTCAACAAGACAGACACGCTTATGTAAATTCTGCATACGAATGGGATTATTATGTTTCTACACTATTCGAGAGTGCAGGTGTATTAACAAAAACTGACGGTGCGGTTATTTGTAAGCTACAACACGGAACAACAAAAACATTTAGAAAGATTACACGTAACGAAGTATCAATTCCGAAGACAATAAAACCATTAGTCGATTTATTACAAAATGAATATTCATTCTTAGAAAAGCCATTAATGCTAAATGATCCAGAAAGAATGAAGATTGATGTTATTAAAGAAATTTATAGCTTCTATCCGAAAACACTTCTGATTGAGATTGGAGAACTTGTTGATGATATAAGACTTGATTTACTCAATCTTCCTAAACTTATTGAGCAATATGCGAATAATAACGAAGGTAAAGAAGCATATTTATTTGAAGATGCCCTTGCTGACGGATTTAATATGTTTCACAATGTTGATGCTCAAAAAATTGGAGGAGCAGGAAACACTGACTTAGAATGTCTTTATATTACAAAAAAGAAGAAATTTGCAGTTGATGCAAAATCAACAAAAAATAAATTGTCAGGTATTAATGCTGGACGACTTGAGGGACATAGAGAAAAAATTGGTGGTGTTTATACAATTGTTGTTACACCAAGATATGTCCCCGCAGTACTTCAAGATATAAAAACAAGTCCTATTGTTATAATTCGAGCAAATACTTTCTCTGAATACCTTTATAACTGTATTGACAATGATGTTAGAGAAATTGACTACGAAGACTTTGATAATATTATTGTTCATAATCTAGGAACAGATATCAGTAAAAGCATCTCCGATTTAACTATTTCAAAATTTGCAACTAGAAACTAAAACTTGCTATGATTACAATTACAAGAGAAGACAATATGGAATTAATGGCAAGGTATCCTGATAATTATTTTGAACTTGCAATAGTTGACCCTCCTTATGGTATTTTAAATAAAACAAAACGAGGAGGAGACCATAAATTTAATATGAAAGAATACAGCAAATGGGATGTTAAGCCTAATGATGAGTATTTTAATGAATTGTTTCGTGTCTCAAAAAATCAAATCATTTGGGGTGGTAACTATTTTGGACAATTATGGTTAAGGAGTGAATTCAATAAAGGATTTGTTATTTGGGATAAAAATCAACCTGAGTCATTAAATAATTTTGCAATGGCAGAAATGGCTTGGTCTTCCTTAGATAAACCGTCTAAAATCTTTCATTATAGCGTGCGAAAGAATAGGAATAAAATACACCCAACTCAAAAACCTATTGAACTTTATAATTGGCTCCTTAAAATGTATGCAAAACAAGGAGACAAAATTTTAGACACACATTTAGGAAGTGGGACAATTGCAATAGCTTGCTATAATGCAGGGTTAAGCTTAACTGCTTGTGAAATTAGTGAAACATATTATTTAAAAGCTTTAGAAAAAATTAAAGAATTTGTTCCTGAATCTGCAATCTATTCTGATGACTTAAATGCTTTTGCTTTAACTTTTCCAAATCAAACAGAAGCAACAAATAAATTAAACAAACAATACAAAGAGCAAGAACAACAACTTAGATTATTCAAAGAACAAAGATGTAAATATGAAAAGATAAAATAATTTCAACGCAAACATCCACACACATTGCCAAGTCGCACGAGCCAACACACAAACCAAAACTTGGCAATAAGTGTTCCTGTTCCATCGAACAAAAAAACGTAACAAATTGAAAGACAAAACAAGACATAAAACATTAACCACCAGCCCCTAACAATCTGTATATGTCATAGCGGTTAAAGCGCATATTCAAGCATTATCACTCGCCCAAGCATTTGCATCGGCTTGAAAAGATAACCTCACGCACTCCGCTACGCCACATACAGTTCACCGTTATGGGCAAGGTTAAACCGACAACCACATGTTTAAATTTTATAAAATAAGACAAGTAGATATTCTAAATCATTCACTGGATGAGATTATTGAATGTTATTATTCCATTTTTATACATCATTGGGAGAAAGCATATAGAACAATAAAAAGGAATAGAAAAAAAATAAAATATTTAATATATCAAGAACTTAATGCATTCCATTTTTCTCATGGATTATGGCAAATAAAAAAAAATGCAGAATGTTTCGGTATTAAAAAACTAAGTAGCGAATTAGGGCATCTGACAGGGGTTTGGGATATAGATTGGACATGGATTATTCATCATATTTCGTTAGATTACAGAAACCAAATGATTGCTTTTAATAATATCAAATTGAATGAAGTTGGGAGAATTAAGTTTTACAAATATATTCCCATAAATTATTACAAGATTACCGAATCAATTTATTTAAAGAGTGTCGAAACAAGAGAACCTAAATTGTTCGATTTTCGCGAACTTTATAAAAATGGTTCAGGACTAAAGGAAAAACCAACTGATTTTGAACCTGTTATTGGTGCAACTCTTTGGGGAGGTTTTAATAATGAATTTTGGGATATGACTGAATTGAGAATTTTGAAAAATGATTATACATGGAATAACAACACCAAAATGTTTGAGCTTAAACCTTACAAACGAAAATTTGATAGAAAATCGAAAATAAAAATAAGAATAGGAAATAAAGAGCAAGAAATTTAAGAGAACTTAGAGAAATATAAAATAGAACAAGAAAATATAAGATGGAGACCAGAGACCACTTTAATAAACGGGGCGTTTCCGAAAAGCCTTACGAGTAGGAGAATCAAATAAAAATCATAATGAATTTTTTAATAATTGCTGTTCTTATTGGAATACTTCCTGCTTTCATAGCCCAACAAAAAGGACGAAGTTTCATTGGTTGGTGGATTTATGGAGCTGCATTGTTTATTATTGCTCTTCCACACTCATTGTTACTAAAATCTGACAGGAAATCTATAGAGTACAGGAAATTGAACGAGGGAATGAAAAAATGCCCTTATTGTGCTGAACTGATAAATGAAGAAGCTATTTTATGCAGATTCTGTAATAAAGACTTAATAAATAAAGAAAAAGCAGAAACGATAAAAGTTGCAGAAGCAAAAGTAAAATCACCCATTGAAGAATGGATGGAGAAACATCCAGGAAAGTCAATTAATGACTATTACAGTGAGAATCGTTAACTACGAGAACTTAAAAGAAAATCTACTAATATGAGACATCGAATTATTGACAGATTGGATGACATTCATCCACATGAATTGATAAAGTCGAATTAATGCCAGAAAATGACGAAGAAACAAAAATGATTAAAACGAATTCTGCCGAAATTGAACAATACTTAATTTTTGAATTAAATGCATTGGATGTCATTGAGGAAAATTCTACAATCTATACAATCAAGACAGTAAAAAGTAATATTGGAATTTAATAAAACCCAGCCCATAACAAAGTGCAAATGTAATGCGGGCGGGTGCGGTGTTCAAGCGTTTTCGCCCTGTTCAACCACCGCCAATCCGTCGTTGACGGATTGTAGTAAAAAACAAACTTTAGTGCTACGCCGGCTTGGCTCCGTGCAACCCTGACAAGTTGCCGTTTCAAAGCTCCGCACTACACTTGCACCAACCGTTATATGCTATTTAAATCTGCTGCTGCAAATAAACCATCTTGACATGAAAGACTGGATAGAACCCAATGGAATCTTCATCATAAACATCCCAATCGAATGGCAATATGTAAATACAGTCATGTCAGGTGGAGTTGAAGAATCTCCTTATAGTTTTGAACCTTATGATAATGATTTAGGTTGTTTTCAAATTAGTTGCTACCCATTAACTAAGCAAGGAGTAAATCCTAATTTCCCGATACAAAAGAATAATTCAAAAATTGAATGGTTTCGCAAAAGAATGGATGACAACGAGTTTAATATGCATCTATATTATGCACAAGTTGACGACCAGTTTTGTATGGCTAAATACATATACTCAAAGAACCATAATTCTGATATTAGAATTAAACAAGAATTGGAGAACGTTGATAAAGCACTTGATAAGTTTCGGCTAATTCCGCAAGAGGACAGATTACTTGCTGCTAACTTAAAAAAACATGATAATTTTATTGGCTCTCTGATTGCCTCGCATGACTTACTGGAAAGAGCATATGAAAATGAATCACATATTGAGTTAGTCGTAATTCTTGCCAACCAAATAGATGCATTCTTACGGTCAGCTATCATTTTACACAAACAGTTAAGTTTCAAAACAAATGACATTGAAATAAAATACATATTTCAAGGAGAAGGAGAAAAAGGAATTGCAGAGAGACAGATTTATTCAATAGCAAAAGAATTAAATATTATTGATGAAAAAATCTACAATGATTTGAATCATCTTTATGACCAAAGAAACAAAGTAATACATCGATATATAATATCATTCTTAAAAACTAGAGATATCTTAGAATTGGCATATGATTATACCATGATTAAAGAAAAAATTCGAGTGATATTACAACAATATGAAGAAATGCAATTTGGTAAAGGATTCGGAATTTACGGTAGAAGATTTAGCAAAGAAAATATATTTAATGAACAAGATTATAAACGTGCCAATTCACTGATTAACGACAAGCATTTAATAGAGAAATTAAAAAAGAAATTGTAAAAACAGCATATAACATTTTGTATATTGCATTGCGGTTGCAGTGGTACTTGTTACCTTTGCACATTTCTTGACCGTCATTCGTCCGGTGGACGATGACGCTCTTCGAAATCCGCAACGACAACATACAATTTGCCGTTAGCTTGCATTTTAAAAGACACACGAGCAAACAAGAATAATATGAAAAAGACTAAGCAAGATATTGATTACAATAACATTGAATTTGAATATGTTGATACAATTCCAGTCGCTTTTTGCCGACCAAATAAAGAAAAATCTAATAACTCAATAGCAATTTGGTTGCCGTATCTCGGTGGAGATAAAGAAACTGGAGCAAAAGAATTACAAAAACTTGCTTCGCGCGGATATTTTGCAATTAGTATTGACCCGTGGTTGCACGGAGAAAGAAAAGGAAAACTAAAAAAGGGGATAAGAAGCCTCGTTTTTAACCAATTTAGAACCTATATGTGGCAAATCTTGGGAATTACAACGATGGATGTATTTCGAGTAATCGATTGGTCTATTGATACATTTAACCTTAAAGACAATGTTGTTGTTGGAGGTTTGTCAATGGGAGGAGACATTGCTATTGCTCTGGCTGGGATTGACAAAAGAGTAAAGAAAGTAGTAGCAATTGCGGCAAGTCCTGATTGGAATAGAACAGGAATGACTGATGTAATGGATTCAAAAAAAATAATAGAGCAAGGAAATCCTTCAAATTATGGTCAATGGCTTTATGACAAGTTGAATCCAATGTCAAACCTGAACTCTTTTGGCAAACCATTAAAGTTGCATATTGAGCTCGGCGAGACTGATACCCATATAAATCCGCAATGGACAGTTGCATTTAAAAAAGCGTTATATGAAAACTATCCTGATGTTGACAGTAATGTTGAAATTGTAATTAATGAAGGTTGTAATCATTTATCCCTAATACAACGCAAAAGTATTATTGACAACGCAATTGATTTAATGACAGAAGAAATAAATGAATAAAAAACGCCAGCTAACATTTTGTATAAGCAATGGCAGGTACAGTGGTAAATATCAAGGTTTGTAGCCCGCTCAAACTGCGTAGCGGTTTGACAGGAACAAAGCCCGCAATCTGCCACTACTCATACAATTTACCGTTAACTGCAAGCGAAAAAAACGTCACTACTAAAATTGACAACTAATGAAACCAAGCAAAGAACTAAGAAAAAAATACGAAACAGATTACAACGACAGAACCGATTTTGCATCCAAAGCAAGACTTTTACAAAGTATTTGGAGAACTGAAAAAGGTTATGAATTTGACAAGTACGGAAATTTCTTAGAATTGAGCTTTGCTAAAGAAACAGGTGCGAACTTCCTGACAAATGGAATTTATGAAATCGTAAAACAAGAAGTTCAAAACAAACATATTGACAGAAAAGTAATAAAAGAACCAAGGATTTGGAACAACTTACTTTCGAGCCAGCCATTAGCGTTTAATGTCTTTGGAGAATTAAAACTTGACCTTAAACTTGCTACTTCAATTTTCAAAGCGTTATATCCAGAGCGTAAGATTAAAAATGTAACAGCAATTGAATTTGAATATTCACCAGGCAGAAAAAGTTTAAAATACACAGGAGACAGTTCGGCATTTGATGTTTTTGTGGTTTATGAAAATGAATTGACAGAGAATTGTTTTTTCGGAATAGAAGTGAAATATGCAGAAAATCTACTCGATGAACCTGCAACTCACAAAGAGACCTACGAAGAAATTTCAATTCAGTCAGAAATCTTCAATATGACAATGCTCGACAAATTAAAAGAAAAACCTATCCAACAAATTTGGAGAGACCACCTTTTGGTTTTGAGTATGTTTATTAAAAACAAAGACTATAAAGTAGGAGATTTCATTTATCTATATCCGTCTGAAAATGATAACTGTAAATCGGGAATAGAACAATATTCACAGATTTTCAAAAACGACAAAGAGAACTATTTTAAACCGTTGACTTTAGAAAAACTAATTGATACGATAAAATCCTTTTGCTCTGACAATTGGATTAATGAATTTGAGAATAGATATTTAAAATTTGAAAAAATGAATAACGCCAGCAGTTAACAATGTGTCATACGTAATGGCGGTTTAAGTGCAAACATCAAGTTTTGGCACTCGCATCAACTTCATCTCGGCTTTAAAGTGAAGTGCTCCGAAATCCGCCACTACGCATACACGAGACCGTTGTACACAATGCTAAACGCATAGCACAAATGTCATCTAAAATACTTATATTTAAAACTTTAAACTTTCAACATTATGAATGGAATTACATTAACAAAGGAAGAATTTAAGTTATTTAACCAAGACGACCAGTTTGGCTTTTTCTATGACGATTTTGGTTTCCCTAAAGACGATGCTGATGAAACTTTTGATTCCGACG
>Ga0207721_100212_pt1 | contig 21537 bp, 22 predicted proteins | sample TtaePargueraPR_3_FD_187756 | JGI IMG/M metagenome (GOLD analysis project Ga0207721, IMG submission 187756) | Aerobic enrichment media microbial communities from Bioluminiscent Bay, La Parguera, Puerto Rico - Tt and P2 (1) (SPAdes) | ecosystem: Environmental > Aquatic > Marine > Unclassified ...
GGTTGCTTGCTTGCGAACCCACTTGATATTAACAAAGGGGCTTTAGTATTTTCTACAGGTAAATACTATTACTTCAACCAGAAAGTGTCGGTTGAAATTTTTCAAAAAAATTTATGCAACACTAATGTGTATAAAGATTCTATATAAGCACCATTTATATATTAAGATATTTTTATGTATTAATTGAAATAGGCACCATGTAAAAAAATGTAGCTGTATACATAATGAGTAATATTACTATATGTATAATAATGGTAGCGAAAAATGAGCTCTAAAGCCTCAACTCAATGCTTTTTCTATAATATGTTACAAATGATTAATTGCATCCTACCAGCAAATATTATATTGGAATAAATAATTAATATGTTATAATGGTTGTGTATAAGAATAGGGGGGAATGAATAATGTTTTCTGTTGCTTTAAAAGAAGTTATGGATGAATTTCAGCTTGAAGATATATCAAATTGTAAAAGAATTGATGATATTGTAATTACTTCATCGGATATAAATCGTCCTGGCCTTCAGCTTGTTGGCTATCTTGAATATTTTGGTACCGATAGAATTCAGATAATAGGAAAAGTTGAGACAACTTATTTATCTGAAATGACAGAAGAAGAGCGCTATTCAAGATTAGATGAATTTTTTAAATGTGGTTTTCCTTGTATGGTGGTTGCAAGAGGTTTAGATATTTTTCCGGAGATGGTACAAGTATCACAAAAACATGAGATTCCTATTCTTAGGACAAAAGATATTACTTCTAGATTTTTGAGTGGATTGATAAGCTACCTTAATGTGCAGTTGGCGCCAAGAATAACTAAGCATGGTGTTTTTGTTGAAGTATACGGCGAAGGTATTTTAATTCTTGGCGATAGTGGAGTCGGTAAAAGTGAAACTGCCCTTGAGCTTGTTAAAAGGGGGCATAGGCTTGTAGCTGATGATGTTGTTGAGATTAGAAGAGTATCGGATAAGTCACTTGTTGGTACTGCACCCGATATTATAAGGCATTTTATAGAGATAAGAGGTATAGGTATTTTAGATGTTAAAAATCTTTACGGTGTAGGTTCGGTTAAGGTTACCGAGAATATAAATCTTGTTATACAATTGGAATTTTGGAATGAAAAGAAAAATTATGATCGTTTAGGTCTTGTGGATGAATATACAGATATTTTGGGCATAAATGTACCATGTCTTATAATTCCTGTAAGGCCTGGTAGAAATTTGGCCATTATTGCTGAAGTTGCAGCAATGAATAACAGACAGAAGAAAATGGGATATAACGCAGCTAAGGTGTTGAATGAAAGGGTATTGGGTGAAATCAACAAAGCTGCACATGAATAAAATTGGAGGGAAAGAGTTGAATTTCGTTGTAGATACACATACTCATACTGTGGCAAGTGGACATGCTTACAGTACTATTCAAGAAATGGCAAGAGAAGCGTCTAATAAGGGTATAGAGATGTTTGCTGTTACGGATCATGCTCCTAATATGAAAGGTGCTCCATATTTTTATCATTTTAGTAATATGAGAGTGGTTCCGGATGTGATTTATGGAGTAAGAATTCTAAAAGGTGTCGAAGCTAATATTATAGATTATGATGGAAAGGTGGACATGCCGGACAAGTATTTGAAAAAACTTGATTTTGTTATAGCAAGTATGCATGATATATGCATTGAACCTGCTTCAAAAAAGGAGCATACTAATGCATATTTGAATCTTATGAAAAATCCATATATTGATGCTATTGGACACCCGGGCACACCGCAGTTCGAAGTGGATATTGAAAAGGTTGTAAAGGCTGCAAAAGAATATGGTAAATTTATTGAAATAAATAATAATTCTTTTAATGTAAGACATGGCTGTGAAGAAAACTGCAGAAATTTTGTACTTGAGTGTAAGAGACAAGGTGTTAAAATAGTATGCGGAAGCGATGCCCATATAAGCTTTGATGTGGGAAGATTTGAAAGGGTTTACAAATTATTAGAAGAGGTTAAAATGCCAGAGGAACTCATTATGAATACATCAGTAGCTAATTTTGATGGATTTATTAAAAATAAAAGGGAATAATATACATTTAAATATAAGAGTCAAAAGATATACTTATATTTTTCTCGAAAAACATTTTACATTATTTGATTTTTATTTTCGAGAAATAATATACATCTGACTATAAAAGTAAAAAAGATATAATGTAATAAACTTTTTGACTTTTATATAATAAACTTTTTGGCTTTTTATTATAGTTATTTTTTCGCTATCCTTTATTCTATAAAGAGATAAATCAAAGTAGAATATATATAGGTATTAATTAGCTTTTTACAGCAAAAATAAGGAGCTGGAGTAATTGGAAAACAAAGAGTATATAAAGGTTTTAAAAGATATCGCAGGTGATGAAAATGTAAAAGTAGATGAACCTATGAAGAGTCATACTTCTTTTAAAAGTGGAGGACCTGCAGATTTTTTTGTTACACCATCTTCGGTGTTTGATATATGTAAAATTATAAAGTTATGTAATAGAGAAAATTTGCCGATTTTTATTATGGGAAATGGAACAAATCTTCTTGTATCCGATAAAGGAATAAGAGGAGTAGTTATAAAGATTTACGACAATTTGAATAAATGCGTTGTAAAAGAAGATGTAATTTATGCTTATGGTGGTATACTACTTTCAAGACTTTCTTCTATAGCTTTAGAAAACGAGCTGGCAGGATTGGAATTTGCATCAGGCATACCGGGAACACTAGGTGGTGCCGTTGCAATGAATGCAGGGGCTTATGGGGGCGAGATGAAGAATGTTGTGATCGAAACCGAGTTTATTGATAAAGAAGGAAATATAAAAGTAATCAGTGCTAAGGAGCATCAATTTGGATACAGAACCAGCTTTATTCAAAAACAGTCAGGTATTGTGACAAAGTCTGTTATTAAGTTAAAAAAAGGAGATAGAGCTGCGATTAAAGCATTGATTGAAGAACTGTCTAGAAGACGGAGGGATAAACAACCTTTAGAGCTGCCGAGTGCAGGGAGTGTATTTAAAAGACCAGAAGGATATTTTGCAGGAAAACTAATTGAAGATTGCGGTCTTAAGGGGTATAGAATAGGTGATGCTCAGGTGTCTGATAAGCACTGCGGATTTATTGTAAATAAGGGGAATGCAACCTCAAAGAATATAATGGATTTAATAAAACATATACAAAAAAACGTTAAGGACAAATATGGTGTAGAACTACAGACGGAAATAAGAATTGTAGGAGATTATGAATAAGGATATTTTCTTACTTTAGCTTATTGCACTTTTTGATAGGGAGGTACAAATGAGATTTTTGATTATTACGGGGGTTTCTGGAGCGGGCAAAAGCTTAGTTGTAAAGTACTTGGAGGACTTGGGATTTTTTTGTGTTGATAATTTACCTCCCGTACTGATACCAAAATTTGCCGAGATTTGTGCTCAAAGCAGAGGAAAGATAAATAAAATAGCATTGGTTATAGATATACGAGGCGGTGAACTTTTTAATGCATTATTTCCTGAACTTAATGCTTTAAAAGAAGCGGGTTTATCCTACGAAATATTGTTTTTAGAGGCATCGGACAAAGTCCTTATAAAAAGGTTTAAAGAGAGCAGAAGAATCCATCCTCTGTCCCCGGAGGGCAGATTGATAAAGGGAATAAACCAGGAAAGAGAACTTTTGAAGGAAATAAAGAGGATTGCCACCCATGTTGTTGATACATCAAATTTGACGCCAAGGCAGCTTAAACAGGAGATTTCCAATATATTTGTTAAGGGTAAGAAGTTTGAAGGTATGATAATAAATATAATATCTTTTGGGTTTAAGTATGGTATTCCTATAGACTGTGATTTGGTATTTGATGTAAGGTTTATACCAAATCCCTATTATATTGACAGTATGAGAAGACAAACTGGTAAAAATGATGCTGTAAGAGAATATGTTTTGGGTTTTAATGAGACAATAGGATTTTTATCAAAGCTCTACGATATGATTGAGTTTTTGGTTCCTAGTTATGTAAAAGAAGGTAAGTCTCAGCTTGTTGTAGGCATAGGTTGTACTGGAGGCAGGCACAGATCGGTTGCGATTTCCGAAGCACTATTTGCGTATCTTTCTGGAAAAGAGCATAGGGTAGTCATAGAGCATAGAGATATAGAAAAAGACAGCAAAGGAGGAAAAAAATGAGGCTTCTCAACTTACTGAAATGTAACAGAAGGAGTCGAATATACTTTTTGTTAGGATTATCTGGCTTATTTGATCTGTTGCTAGGAGGTTTCGTTTTTTTTAAGTATAGAGGTGTTGTTGAAGCTACTTTAGCGGTGCTATTGGTTATAGTGGGATTTGCTTTAATATATGTATCTGCTCAAAAATTAACAAGTTTTATATCTAGAAATCGTATTAAAGATTTATCTTCAAAGTCTTCAAAAAATATTACAAAAGAGCCTAAGATTGTTGTTATAGGAGGTGGAACAGGACTTTCCACTATGCTTAGAGGTTTAAAGGAATATAGTTCTAACCTTACTGCAATTGTTACTGTGGCTGATGATGGTGGCAGCTCTGGGGTTTTAAGGCAGGATTTAGGCATGCTGCCTCCCGGTGATATACGAAATTGCATTTTGGCATTAGCTGATACTGAACCGGTAATGCAAAAGCTTTTACAGTATAGATTTACCGACGGTATGCTAAAAGGTCAGTCCTTTGGTAATCTTTTTCTTGCTGCTATGGATGGGATTTCTGATGGTTTTGAAGAAGCGGTAAAGAAAATGAGTGATGTTTTAGCTGTTAAAGGAAGAGTTTTGCCGGTCACACTACAGGATGTGAAATTGTGTGCACAACTTGAAGATGGTTATATTGTAAAAGGAGAGTCAAAGATTGGAGAGCACAATGATTTTCATAAAGGTAAAATCAAAAACGTGTATCTTGAGCCTTTATTAATAAAACCTTTACAAGAGGCTATTGATTCAATACTTGATGCCGACATGATTGTGTTAGGGCCAGGTAGCCTTTATACTAGCATAGTTCCTAATCTTCTTGTCCCTGGAATAGTTGAGGCTATAAAAAAATCTAATGCGATTAAGACATATGTGTGCAATGTTATGACACAACCGGGGGAGACAGAAGACTACAGTGTTTGGGATCATATAAAAGCTATCGAAGAACACTCATGTAAAGGACTCATTGAATATTGTATTGTTAATTCAGCTCAAATTCCTGAGGATTTCAAGAAAAAGTATAATGAAGATGGTGCAGCTGCTGTACAAGTTGATGCAGAAGTGCTTGAAAGGCGTGGAATAAAAGTTTTGGATGGTGATTTTGTCTGTATAAATAATAGCTATATCAGGCACGATACTAAGAGACTTGCAAACACAATTATCAATCTTTGGAATAGATATTGAGAACATTATAAATCAGGTTTTTTGAAACTTCCTAAGGGATAATGAAAAAATAACTTCCTTTTCTCATAATTTGAGAATCCCATGAAATCAAATTTTTTCATTATCCAAAGTTGGAACTTGTATTTTAGTCATACCTAAATATGTATTTTTTTGAAACTCCCTAAGTGGATAAACAAGAAGGAGGATATAGTATGCTATATGGCAAATCAAGTTGGAGAACTTTTGAGCAAGGTATTCAGAAAGAATGGTTACTTACAAACGGAATTGGGGGATTTGCATCTTCCACTATTATTGGGGCCAATACAAGAAGATATCATGGGCTTTTGGTTGCATCATTGAAGCCTCCGGTTAATAGACATTTAATCCTGTCTAAAATAGATGAGAGCGTAACTGTTGGAGATCAGTCTTATGATTTGTTTTCATATGAAGTTCCTGGTTTTGTAATGAAGGGATATCACCATATGGAGGGTTTTGAAAGGGAGCCTCTTCCAAAGTATACTTATAGAGTAGGAGAAGTATATATTGAGAAAACGGTGAGTATGATATATGGTGAAAATACTGTGGCGATAGTATATTGTGTAAGAAGTGGACAAGAAGACGTGAATTTAAGATTGACACCTTTAGTTAATTTTAGGGATTACCACTACAGCTCAAAGAAGGAATACTTGAATTTCGAAAAAACTGTAGTTGGTGAGGATTTAATAAATTTAAAACCACAGTATTACGATCTTGATATCAGTCTTTTTTGTAGTGAAGGCGGATTTAAGTCGATTGACTACAGCTGGTTTTATAATATGGACTATGCAATAGAAAGGGAAAGGGGATTAGGCTCAACGGAAGATCATTATATTCCAGGATATTTTGATATTAATATTAAACCAAATCAAGAAAAGTATATAACTGTAATTGCAACGGTAGAAAAAGAGATTAAGTTAAAGAATGGTCAAAAGATTATTGCAAATGAAATAAATAGATTAGATAGCTTAGTGAAAAAGGCAGGATATGACGATGAATTTTCGAAAACTCTTGTAAAGAGTGCGGATAATTTCATTGTACACAGACAATCAACAAATTCTAAGACCATAATTGCGGGATATCCTTGGTTTACAGATTGGGGCAGAGACACTATGATTGCATTTTCTGGTATAACTCTTGCTACGAAAAGGTTTGACGATGCGAAGGATATACTCTATACCTTTTCAAAGTATGTAAAAGATGGATTGATACCTAATATGTTTCCTGATGCGGGAAATGAACCTCCATATAACAGTGTAGATGCTCCCATGTGGTATTTTGAGGCGGTAAATAAATATATTAAATACACGAATGATTATAGTTTTGTAAAGGATAATATTTATGATGGTCTTAAGCAAATAATAACATGCTTTGAAAAAGGTACAAGATTTGACATCAAAATGGATGAAGATTTTTTGATTACGGCAGGTAATGAGCATACACAATTGACTTGGATGGATGCTAAGGTAGGAGATTGGGTTGTTACCCCAAGGCATGGAAAGGCAGTAGAAATTAATGCACTTTGGTATAATGCCTTACGGATAATGGCTGTACTTTCAAAGTATTATGGGGAAAATGATAAACATTATATTGACTTGGCTAAAAAAGTTAAAAAATCCTTTGAAACAAATTTCTGGAACGATAGTAAAAAGTGTTTGTACGACTGCCTTACTTCAAATTATAAGGATGATAAGGTTCGCCCAAATCAAATTATAGCCATAAGTGTTTCTTATCCAGTCATAGAAGGGGAAATGGCAAAGAAAGTGGTAAACAAGGTTCATAATGAACTGTATACTGCAAATGGGCTTAGAAGTTTGTCTCCAAAATGCAAAGAATATGTTGGGATATATGTAGGAGATCAGTATAGAAGAGATGGTGCATATCATCAGGGAACGGTGTGGACTTGGCCCCTAGGTCATTTTATAACAGCATATTTGAGAAGCAATAAATATTCAAGTTTTGCAAAAGAAACGGCAATGAAATTTATAGAGTATATAAAGGATCATTTGGAGGATGCTTGTATAGGTTCTATTTCTGAGATATTCGATGGTGATGAACCCTTAATTCCAAGGGGATGCTTTGCTCAGGCATGGAGTGTTTCGGAAATACTAAGAGTCTACGTAGAGGATATAATGATGATTGAATAAAATTAAACTTATATATGTGTTTTTTGAAACTTTCTCATTAAACGACAAGTTGCACTGGTGTTTTTAGCAAAAATGATATATAATTTCATTACAATTTATTTTGATTGAGGTGTGCAAATTGTCATTTTCATCGTCGGTTAAAAATGAACTTTGCAGAACCGATGCAAAGGTTAGATGTTGTATACTTAGTGAATTGGCAGCAGCTATAAGAATAAGTGGATTGGTTAAAGTTGTAAGTCAGAGTGAAATTTACTTGAAAATTTCAACTGAAAATGCTGCTTTTGCAAGACGCATATTTTCATTGTTGAAAATTTTGTACGGACTAAATGCAGAAATAAGTGTAAGGAGAAGTAAGAAATTAAAAAAACATGTTCAGTATATATTGGTTTTAACTTCTTCAATGGGCTTAAAAAGAATATTAAGTGACGTTAATATTGAAAACATAGATGCTTCTAAGATAAAGTATTTAGACTATGAGTTTGGTGAAAAAAAGAAATGTTGTAGGAAAGCATACTTAAGAAGTGCTTTTCTTGCAGCAGGTTCGATGAGTGATCCCGAGAAAACATACCATTTAGAGATAATTAATCATAAAAAAACAATTGCTCAGGAAATAAACAAATTGATGACTTTTTTTGATCTAAACTCTAAGATTATAAAGCGCAAAGGATATTATGTGGTATATTTAAAAGAAGGAGAGAACATTGTAGATTTTCTCAATATAATAGGAGCACACGGGGCACTTTTAGAGCTGGAAAATGTTCGTATACTTAAAGAAATGCGCAATAATGTCAATCGCATAGTTAATTGTGAAACAGCAAACCTGCAAAAAACGGTGGATGCTTCTATAAGGCAGGTTGATAATATTAAATATATAAGAGATAATATAGGATTTGATAATTTACCGGATAACCTTAGACAAATAGCTGAGTTAAGGCTTGAATACAGTGACGCTAGTCTTAAAGAACTAGGAGAAATGCTGTGTCCTTGTTTAGGTAAATCGGGGGTTAATCACAGGCTTAGAAAACTAGATGAGATTGCAGAAAATACTAGATCAATGAAAGGAGAGTTATGAATGGTTGAAAAAACTATTGAAATAACTAATCCAACGGGTTTGCATGCAAGACCTGCCGCTTTATTTGTTCAGACAGCAGGGAAATTTACTTCAAATATCTGGATTAAAATTGGGAATAAAAAAGTAAATGCCAAGAGTATAATGGGTCTTATATCTTTGGCAGTTTCTAAAGGCACTGAGATTACTATTTTGGCAGAAGGAGAAGATGAAGACCTTGCGGTAAAAGAGATTATTGACTTGGTTACAGCAGGTTTTGGTGAATAAGGGAGTTTTAAAAAATCATATTCAGATACATACAGCAACAGAACCGTTTTGTTTAATGGTTCTGTTGCTTTTTAGTTTTTGGGCTGAATTATTTGAAATTTATTTAAAGATTTAGAAGGAAAAGTTTGGGAAATAAAGAATGAGAATAATTACAGTATTTTGTTGCATGAGTTGTGATATTTCAAAGTAGAGTGTTTGATTTGAGTTATAAGCGAAGAAAAATTTCTTGAAGCGTAGGAATTTATAAAAGACCTAGAAAATGTAAAAATAAAAATAAAGAACCTAATTAAAAGTAGAACCTGTTTTAGTGTCAAATGACGTAATTCTTAGGCATGAGCATTAGAAGCTGTAGCCGAAGGTTTGATAATTTGAAGCAAAAATGCCACGGATGGCATTTTTAGCATATAGGACAGGATGTCCTTAATATGCGGCGAAAAATTATCAAGCCAAGGCTTACAGATTCTTTGCGAAGGTCTTCGAATGGAGACGTTTGACACTAAAACGAGGCAGGTACAACCTTAATGCTGGTTTGTAAAATATCACTATCATTAATTTGTATTCTTGACCAAAAAAAATTTAGAGCCCTGAGCAAAGCGAAATTTGTTGAAAGAATAGTATACTAAACTAAATGTCTAAAGGGGGATAAGAATTGAAAGTGAAAATTTCTTATAAAGGAAGCACATTGATTGCCGGAGTTATTGGAGAACTTGACCATCATTCTGCTGAGTATATCAGGGAGAAGGTTGATTGTGAATTGATAAAAGCTACGACTAAAAACGTAATATTTGACTTTTCAAAGGTGACGTTTATGGATAGCTCAGGAATCGGTGTGATAATGGGAAGATTTAAAAACGTAAAGAAATTAAATGGAAAATTGTCTGTTACTAATGTAAGTGAGCAAATGATGCGCATCTTTGAGATGTCAGGATTGTTAAAAGTTATACCTACGTATGATAGTATAGATGTAGCTATTAAAAAAATGTAAAGGGGAATAAAAATGCAGCCAATAAATCAAATGAAATTGGAGTTTTCAAGTAAATCAAGTAATGAAGGGTTTGCTAGAGTAGTGGCAGCCGCTTTTGTATCACAGGTAGACCCGACTATAGAAGAAATGGCAGATGTTAAGACTGCCGTTTCCGAAGCTGTGACAAATGCTATTATACATGGATATGAAAATTTAGGTGGATTGGTAAAAATGGAATGTGTTTTATATAGAGATGGTGTGGAGATTTTTGTGGAGGATGAAGGTGAAGGAATTTCTGATATAAATTTAGCAAGACAGCCTATGTATACATCTAAACCTGATATGGAGAGATCAGGAATGGGTTTTACAGTTATGGAAAGCTTTATGGATAATGTGGAAGTTGTGTCGGAGATTGGTAAAGGTACTAAAGTATCTATGTACAAAAAATTTAAATCAATAAAAAAGCAGGTTTTAGGTGATTCATAAAAACATAAATATTGACAGAAGTTTTTTTGATAGCCCTATTTGATTTTTTAAAATTTTGAATACACTTTTGGGAAATGGAAATGATTTGTATATGATTAAAAAACTAATTTAGTTATAGGAGTCAGTATGGATGAATTATATGATATGAACACTCTTGAATTAATTAAAAAAGCAAAGTCAGGGGATAAACAAGCTCAATCTATATTGGTGGAAAAAAATGTAGGACTTGTATGGAGTATAGTTAAAAGATTCCAAAACAGAGGGTATGAAACTGAGGATATATACCAGATAGGTTGTATTGGTCTTATCAAAGCAATAAACAAGTTTGATGATTCCTTTGATGTAAAGTTTTCTACTTATGCAGTACCAATGATTATTGGTGAGATAAAAAGGTTTATAAGGGATGATGGAATAATTAAGGTGAGCCGTTCTTTAAAGGAATTGGCCAATAAAATAAGACTTACGAAAGAAACTATGACGAAAGAATTAGGTAGAGAACCTTCTATAAGTGAAATCTCTATTCGATTGGATATTCCGGTGGAGGAATTGGTAATGGCTATGGAGGCTAATTGTTCTCCTGAATCTTTGTATAATACTATAGGAGATAGTGACAGCTCAACGGTTCTCTTAATAGATAAACTAAATAATGAGAGTAACGATCAAGAAGTAGATCTTGTCGATAAAATTGACTTGAGAATGGTTCTTAACACATTACATCCGAGAGAAAAGCAGATAATAGTTCTTAGATATTTTAAAGAAAAAACTCAGGTTCAAATTGCGAAAATGCTTGGTATATCGCAGGTTCAGGTATCAAGAATTGAAAAAAAAATATTAAATGAAATTAAAAGGAAAATAAAATATTTCTAAAGTAAATAAATAGAAATAATAAACAATATGTTTTTTGCATATTGTTTTTTTATTTTTACAATACTAATCTATAAAATGGTTTATAAACTTTAGGAAAGGTGATTCCCAAAAAAATAACTAGGTAATTGTGGGTTCAAAGAATTTGATTTGCATTTTTTGTGTTGTGAATAATGTTTTTGAGAAAGATATTTAGATTTGTTTTAGGAGTGATATAAATTATGACGGATATTTTACTAAGACATAAGGGTTTAATATTACTTATCAGTTTGGTTATAGTTGTGCTATTCCTAGTTGTTGCTTATTTAATGCCAAAACCTAGTAAAATTCCTACAAAGGGAGTTTTTGTTTTAGAAAACATTAATTATAAAGTTTTTTAAAAACCACTTAGGGAGTTTCAAAAAAATACCTATTCATTATTTCTGTTACAAAGGCTATCAAATCGAATTTTTTGAAACTCCAGTTGACCAGTTATTTATTTTAAATGCCCTTATATTTTTCTCGAAAAACATTTTACATTATTTAATTTTTATTTTCGAGAAATAATATACATCTGACTATAAAAGTAAAAAAGATATAATGTAATAAACTTTTTGACTTTTATATAATACAATGTAAATGGAGGTACAAATGCAGAAAACTTTAACTAAAAAAGAGTACAAGAAATACGTTGATGAGAAATCACCCAATTCAAAACTTTTAAGAAATGTAATTAGAGCTTTTATTGTGGGTGGGTTCATATGTATAATAGGTCAATTTATAACAAATATGCTCAAAATGACAGGATTGGGTCAAGATGAAACGGCAAGTATTACTTCTTTGCTTATGATATTTTTTGGAGCATTACTAACGGGATTAAATGTTTATGATGATATAGGGCGTTATGCAGGAGCCGGGTCAATTGTTCCAATAACGGGTTTTGCCAATTCTATAGTATCTCCGGCAATGGAGTTTAAGAGTGAAGGTTATATAATGGGTGTTGGAGCAAAAATGTTCGTGATTGCAGGGCCAGTGCTTGTATATGGAATTTCTACATCTGTAATTGCAGGGATAATTCATTTTATGATTAGCTAAGGAACGAGTAAAAAATAAGTTACTATTTTGGGTAATGAAAAAAACATGATTTGATGATATTTTCATAATGTCAGAACAGAAAGTCATTTTTTCATTATACCTTAATTGAGGTGTTCATATTATGGCAACTAAAAGATTAGGAAACCAAACGGTGAAGCTACAAAAGCCTACAAGTATCATTGCAACTGCATCTATTGTGGGTCCTAAAGAAGGCGAGGGACCTCTTAGATTGTATTTTGATGAGATTATAGAGGATGAACTTTTTGGTGAAAAAAGTTGGGAAAAGGCAGAGAGTAAGTTGATGAGAGAGACCTTTGCAAAGGTATTGAAAAAAGCCAATAAAACAGCAAAGGATATAAATTATATTGTTGCAGGTGATTTGCTTAATCAATGTATTGCAGCCAATTTTGGTTTGAGGGAATCTGGTGTACCATTTTTTGGCGTGTATGGTGCGTGTTCTACTATGGCTGAATCTATGAGTTTAGGGTCTTTATTAGTGGAAGGAGATTTTGCAGATAATGTTGTGTGCCTTACTTCAAGTCATTTTTGTTCTGCGGAAAAACAATTTAGGTATCCTTTAGAGCTGGGAACTCAAAGACCTCCAACCGCTCAATGGACTGTTACAGGTTCGGGTGGAGCTGTTCTATCAAATAATGGAAGTGGACCATATATTACACATGTTACAACAGGGAAAATCGTTGATATGGGTATAAAGGATGTAAGCAATATGGGGGCGGCTATGGCACCTGCTGCAATGGATACAATTGTTGCCCATTTTAAAGATACGGGTTTTACACCCAAAAAATACGATATGATTATAACCGGAGATCTTGGAGCTGTAGGAAAGGAAATATGTAATGAAATGATAAAAGAAAAAGGCTACAACATTAGTGATATATATAATGACTGCGGTGTAATGGTATTTGATCGTGAGAAGCAGGATGCTCATTCTGGTGGAAGTGGTTGTGGATGTTCGGCAACAGTGTTTGCAAGCTTTATTTATAAGAAGCTTACAGAAGGTGTTATAAATAATGTTTTGTTTGTCGCCACTGGAGCCCTGTTAAGTACAACAAGTTCACAGCAGGGTGAGTCTATACCATCTATAGCACATGCTATAAGTATTTCAAATTCAATGTCATAGGAACAAGTAAAAAACAAGTCCCTAGTTTTGATAACGAAAAAAAACATGATTTTAATTAGGTGGTTTCAAAAAATTACCTATACAGTATTCAGGTCATAAAGCCCTTCATAGACGAACAAAATTTTCAAACAGGGGAACATTATTTTGCAGTGCAAAAAATGTAAATCTAGATTTTTTGAAACCGCAATTGACCAGTTATTTTTTTGGAATTACCTTATTTGGGATTTAAAAATGATGTTTCTCTGCATGGAGATTTTTGGAAATAGCATCTGAGATTTTAGTAATTCTATTTAACTGGTAGAAAATATTTAAAAATTAGGAAAGCAGGGTGATAAGAATGGGAGCAAATGTTTTAGCGTATTTAAATGCCTTTTTAGTGGGTGGTTTCATTTGTGCCACTGGTCAAATACTTATTGATAAAACAAAGTTGACTACTGCTAGAATACTTGTGATTTTTGTGACAGCAGGAGCGGTTTTAGGTTCTCTTGGTATATATCAAAAAATAGTTGAAATTGGTGGTGCAGGAGCTACTGTTCCGTTGACGGGTTTTGGTTACAACCTTGTTAAAGGTGCGTTTAAGGATGTGGAAAGTACCGGACTTTTGGGTGCATTTACCGGAGGGGTAAAAGCTGCGGCAACAGGTATAACAGCGGCTATATTTTTTGGATATTTTATATCTGTTATGTTTAATCCAAAAGCGAAGAGATAAAGGGGGTGTATTTAATCATCGTGAACCATATTATTCCAATAACTATAAGAGAATGTAAAACTCGCTACGCTCAAACAGTGATTCGACTAATCCTTCGCTTCGTTAACATTCTCTAAGCCTCTATGCGATGTTATTTCCATAATATGGCGCAAGATTAAAATATGTACCCAGATAAAGGAGTCGGATTGTATGGAAAAAAGAAAAGTAATATTAGTTACAGATGGTGACGCTGTTGCAAGAAGTGCGGTTGAATTGGCAACTTATAAAATAGGAGGCAGATGCATTACAGCTTCTTGGGGCAATCCCACTATTTTGAATGGAGAAGAAATTTTAAATCTCATAAAAATCTCACCTTATGATCCTGTTGTTGTTATGGTGGATGATAAAGGGACTAAGGGTAAAGGGAAGGGGGAGATGGCTATGGAAATGATCATAAATGATGATAGCATTGAGATTTTAGGTGTTGTGGCTGTTTCATCAAATGGAAATGATTGCAAGGGTGTTCCTATAACCTGTTCAATTACGAAAGATGGTGAAATTATAGAAGATGGGGTAGATAAATATGGAAATAGAAGATGGGGAGCAAAAATCTGTGGAGATACTTTGAGTGTTCTAAAAGATTTGAATGACATAATTATAGTGGGAATTGGTGATCCGGGGAAGATGGACTTTAATGATGAAATTACAAAGGGTTCACCTATAACAACAATGGCCTTAAAGGAAGTATTAAAAAGAAAAGGACTGTTACAATAAATGGATTTTTACTAATTTGGGCAAGATCAAATAAAAACTTTGCAACGATCGTTTCAAAAAATTCGATGCCATTTTTTGCATAGCAAAATAATGCTCCTATGCTTAGAAGTTTAAAAGCTTCCATGATGGGCTTGGTAACAGAAATAGTAAATATGTATTTTTTTGAAGCTTCCTTATTTAGGTGTAGTATTCAATTTTTGAGTTGGAAAAATTATTTTTAATCAACATAGAAATATATTCTTTTATTTCTTTGGAAAGTTCAGGAGGGTAGACGTATTTGTATCTTCCGTACATTCCCCATTTAAGGCCTCTTTCTGATTCATTCATATCAAGTTTGGTATTTGGGAATCTTTTTAGTATTATATCTTTAGCAGTAGTTGTAAATCTATGTTGAATTAGCTCAAAGGTAATGGAATGTTTAATATTATTAAAGTTGAGTTTTTTGGAAAGAGTTTCAAATAATTCTTTGTACTCTTTCTTCCAAGTATCATAAATCATTATAGGAGCTACAATAAATCCAATTGGATAACCTGCATCCGAAATTTTAGTTGCAGCTTCAATTCTTTCAATAAAATTGGCGGTGTTGTGTTCAAAAGTATCAATTACATATTTTGAGTTTATGCTGAATCTAAATCTAGTGTGCTGGTTGTGTTTGGCATCTACAAGAGAATCAACATTGTTGAATTTTGTAACTACTCTTAGTCTTCCTTTATCAAGATTACCAAAGAATTCTATTGTTTTTTTAAGATTTCCTGTAATATGTTCAAGTGCAAGTGGGTCTCCTTTACTGGCTACTTCAAAGGTAGTTATGTCATTTTCATTCTTGTGGATATATTTCAAAATTGTATTAAAAATATCTTCAATATTTACATAAATCTTCATATAGGGTTTAAAAGACTGTGTTGTGTGAAGGTAACAGTATTCACAATTTCCTGGGCAGTTGGTCACAAGTGAAAACTCATAGTCTGCTGAGGGTTTGCATACGTTGAGATTAACTGCTTTTGTTGTAGTAACCACCAGTGTCTTTTTGGCATGGGCATATTTAATGTTTTGTGTTTCACCGGGGATAGAATTAAAGACCTTTTGAATAGGTGCATTAATAATCTCTATATCCATTGATTCGAAATACTGAAATAGTTTCTGACCTAATGGATATTTTAGAGATGATGGATCAAAAAAAGCTCTTTCAGGGAAAAATAGTTTCATTGTATACATCCTTCCACATTAATGTGCCAAAAATATAAGAGTATTATCTGTCGAAAATACATCTTTTATTCATTTTAAAAAATTCAATTATAAAATCGTGAAAAATTTATATACTAAAAAAGAAGGATTTTAGAGCATGTATATAGAATTATAAAAAAATAATATCCGTATGTTAGTTCATTTTCTATAACCTGAGTGGATACGGATTCTTGTTTTTTTAAACGTGTTAAAATATTAATGCGTTTCTGTGTTTAGATGATTTGATATGTATAAATTCAAACTGCAGCATAGCTGCAAGAATTCAGAATATTAAATCGTACATTATTCTGAATTCAGAATTCTGAATTCTCCATCTAAGCTTTGATATATATTTCTTATAGGAAAAGTTTAAAAAACAAACTTTTTTATAAGTATTATATAAGTTTTTAAAGTTAAGAATAGATAAAGTGTTTTTATTACAGAGAAGGTGGTATTAGTTTATGAATGTGGAATATATAAATCCATTCATAGAAGCCAGTCAAACCGTATTAAAACAGACTGGGAATATTGATGCAAAACTTGGGGAAATTTCATTAAAAAGCTCTCCTTACGGTAGTGATTGTGTAGTGATTATTGTTGGATTAACAGGGAAAATAAGGGGTCAGGCTATATTTTCTATGGCTAAAGACGTTGCTCTTGGTATAGCTTCTGCTATGATGGGTGGAATGCAAGTAACTGAGCTTGATGAATTATCAAAAAGTGCATTATCAGAGCTTACAAATATGATTTTAGGAAATGCAGCTACCATACTATATGGAAAAGGAATCGGCATTGAGATTACTCCGCCTTCGTTTTTAATGGGGGATAATTTGCAGATTTCTCAATCAAAGATGAAGACTATATGCATTCCTCTTATATTTGATAAAGAAAGACAAATGGAAATAGATATTTCTGTTATTGAATAAGGCAGTTTCAAAAAGAATTTTTGTTCAAATATAATTTTAAAGATGGTTTTAAAGATGGTTTATAAACACCATCTTTTTTTGTTTATACTTTTAAGTTATTATATTTTAATATATACTCTATATAAAGGGGTTTTAAAAAATGTAAATTGTTTTTAAAACCTTAAAACCTATATTTTTCTCGAAAACATTTTACATTATTTAATTTTTCTTTTTGAGAAATAATATACATCTGACTATAAAAGTAAAAATCACCTAATGTAATAAACTTTTTGACTTTTATATAGTACAAATTTGATTTGGGAGGAGTTTAATGGCTGTAAATATAGTATTGGTGGAACCTGAAATACCTCAAAATACAGGAAATATTGTTAGAACCTGTGCTGCAGTTGGTGCTAAATTGCATTTGATAAAGCCCTTGGGTTTTTCTGTTGAAGATAAATATTTAAAGAGGGCAGGACTCGATTACTGGAGTGAGGTTGAGATATTTTATTATGACAGTTTTCAGGAATTAAAAAATAAATACTCTGATTGTGAATTTTATTATGCTTCAACAAAAGCTGTAAAAACATATGCTGATGTTAGCTATCCCGATAATTGTTTTTTGGTATTTGGAAAAGAGACCAAAGGATTACCTGAAGAACTTTTGGTGGAAAACAAGGATTATTGTATAAGGATACCAATGAAGGGTGATATAAGATCTCTTAATCTGTCCAATTCAGTTGCCATCATTGTTTTTGAAGTGTTGAGGCAAAATAGATTTATTGATATGACAGCTCATGGAAAGTTGACAAAATTTAGTTGGTAAGAGAGTTTCGAATATGGTAAGATCAAATAAAAACTTTGCAGCTGGAGTTTCAAAAAACCTGATAAGGTATGGCTAAGGCGGTTTAAAAAAATAACCTATACAGTATTCCGATCACAAAGCCCTTCATGGAAGACTAAAGCTTCCAAACAAAGGAACATTATTTTGCAGAGCAAAAAATGTAAATCTAGATTTTTTGAAACTGCAGTTGACCAGTTATTTTTTTGGATTACGTATTCAATAATTCGTACATGAGGTGAAATTAAATGGTTAACAGGCAGAGAATGGTAGAAGAATTTCTTGAATTGGTTAGAATTGATAGTTTGACCTTTAAAGAAAAGGAAATGGTAGAGTGTCTAAAAACAAAGCTAAAAAGCATGTGTATAGAAGCTAAGGAAGATAATGCGGGAGAGAAAATAGGTGGAAATGCTGGGAACTTGATATGTAAGATTGAGGGTAGTAAGAATGTACCGGCTGTATTATTGATGGCGCATATGGATACTGTAGAACCGGGAATAGGAAAAAAGCCTGTAGTAGATGGAAAAATCATAAGGACTGACAAAAGTACAATACTAGGTGGCGATGACGTTGCAGGTATTGAATGTATTCTTGAGGCAGTAAGAGTTTTAAAAGAAGATAAAATGTCTCATGGGGATATATATATTGTTTTTACTGTTGCCGAAGAAGGTGGGCTATGGGGGGCCAAAAACTTAGACGTAAGCAAGATAAATGCAAAATTTGCTTTTGTAATGGATGATGCAGGAAGTATTGGACATGTAGCGGTTGTTGCACCAGCACAAAATAAAATAGACATAACAATATACGGTAAGGCTGCTCATGCTGGAATGGAACCGGAAAAGGGAGTAAGTGCGATTCAGATTGCGGCACAAGCTATATCAGGCATGAAGCTTGGAAGGATCGATAATGAAACCACTGCTAATATCGGAGTGATAGGAGGAGGTCAGGCAACAAATATAATATGTGACAAAATTGAGATAAAAGCAGAGGCTAGAAGTCGAGATATGGAAAAACTTAAAGTGCAGACAGAGCATATGAAAGACTGCTTTGATAGAGCTGCAAATAGGTTTGGAGGAAAAGTTGTTTTTGAATCTGAAATGTTATATCCAGCATTTAGTATAAGTCAAGATGATGATATAATAAAAATACTGGAAAAAGCTTCGAAAAAAGCTGGAATTGAGCTTAAGCCAGAAGCAACTGGTGGAGGTAGCGACACGAACATAATAAATAGTAAGGGTATAAAAACCGTAGATGTAAGCGTTGGCATGGACAAGGTACACAGCGTTGAAGAGCAGATATGTATTGATGATTTGGTAAAAGCAGCGGATTTTTTAGTTTCTATAATTACATCGGTTGAGTAGAAGTTGATTTTCTAAAGTCAGTACACGATGTTTTTCAATAATATGCTGCATTATTGTGGTTGTGTATTTGATTGTAGTAAACAATATCGATAAAATGGAGGCGTAGATATGATAAAAAGGATAGGTGTACTTACAGGTGGTGGAGATTGTCCGGGGTTAAATCCTGTGTTAAGGGCTGTAGTAAAAACGGCAATTATTAAATATGGTTATGAGGTTATAGGTTATAAAGATGGATATAAGGGTTTAGTGGAAAATAAATTTGTAAAGCTTGAATTGGATGATGTTTCTGGTCTTCTTGACAAGGGCGGTACAATTTTAGGTACATCAAACAAGCATAATCCCTTTAAATATAGAATTGATATAAATGGTGAAATACAGTACAGAGACATGTCTAAAAGAGTTTTGGAGAATTTGGATATGTTTGGGATTGACTGTATGGTATTTGTAGGGGGAGATGGCACGTTGACTAGCGCAGCTGAATTTGTAAAAATGGGAGTTAAGGGTATAGGTGTTCCAAAGACAATTGATAATGATTTGTCAGCTACCGATAAAACTTTTGGTTTTATGACTGCTGTAGACACTGCTGCTGAAGCAATTGATAAGCTGCATTCAACTGCTGAGTCTCACCATAGGGTAATGATTCTTGAAGTTATGGGAAGGTATGCCGGTTGGATTGCTTTAGAAGCTGGGATTTCTAGTGGAGCAGATATTATTTTGATTCCGGAGATACCTTATGACATTAATAGAGTGGCTCATAAAATAATGGAAAGAAAAAATAAAGGTAAGAGTTTTAGTATTATAGTAGTTGCAGAAGGTGCAAAAGATATTGAAGGTGATGTGGTTGTCAAAAAGATTGTAAAAGACAGTCCGGATCCCGTAAGGTTAGGTGGAGTAGGCAATAAAATTGCCGGAGAAATTGAAAAAATTACTGGAATTGAGTCGAGAGTGACGGTATTAGGACATTTGCAAAGAGGTGGAGCACCAGTTCCCTTTGATAGGGTACTGTCAACTAGATTTGGTGTCCATGCTGTAGAGCTTATAAGCCAAGAGAAATTTGGAATGATGGTTAGTTTACAAGGAAGTGAAATAACAGAGGTTCCAATAGAACAAGCGGTTGGCACTTTAAAAACAGTGGATCCGCAAGGAGAACTAGTGAATATTGCAAAAAGCCTTGGAGTAGGTTTTGGTGACTAGAAGGGGGATTAACCTTTTTATAACATATTATGTAAAGAATATCTGCGTAGAGGCTTAGAGAATGTTAACGAAGCGAAGGATTAGTCGAATCACTTTTCTACTTAGAAGCGAGTTTTACATTCTGTTAGCCTAGGTGCTTTAGTTTTTGGAATAAGGGGATTTAAAATAAATAACTGGTCAACTGGAGTTTCAAAAAATTCGATTTGATAGGCTTTGTAACAGAAATAATGAATAGGTATTTTTTTGAAACTCCCTAATATGTTACAAAATCAAAAACTGCACTCACTAAAGGGTTATCTATTGGATTTTTGGGAAATATGAGTATAAAAAATAAAAGTGTGATAATAATATATTTGAACCATCGTTTGTTAAAAAATTAATTTATTTTATACTTTAGTATTGAAAATGAAAATAAAATAATATAAAATCCTGTCTTTGACACTTTATGAAGATAAGAATCCTGTAAAACCTTAAGATAAGAGGTTTACAGGATTTTATGTTGATGTAAAAAGTGCGTAATTTTTTTATTTTTTTGTTTGTTTTAAAATTTTTTTCATCATTCTTGTTGTTGTGATTTGGTAATCTGTGCGAAATCCAAATGTTTCATGTAAAGCATCAGTAAAATCTGTTCTTGTATATATTGGTTCATATCCTTCGCCTTTAATCTCTTTGAAATTCATTTCTCGTAATTCACTAATAATATTATGGCATGTAAATTTTTCATCAAGCCTCTTTTCAAGCAATCTATAAATTATTAGTGATGTAAAGCAGGTAATAAAATGAGCTTTTATCCTGTCATCATTACGCAAATGTACAGGTCTTGCTCTAAACTCGCTCTTCATTATTCTAAAGCATTCTTCAATTTGCCATCTTCTTTGATTTACTTTAATTATTTCAGAAACATCATCTTCAAGATTTGTGCAAACTCCATAAAAACCGTCAAATGCTTCTTCTTTTTGAATAATAGTTGCATCTATGCTGTATAATTCATTGTTTGCAACTTCTCCATCGTCGGTGCAAATAGTTTTATTAATAAATCTTTTGTAGTCATTTTGCCTGGGTTTACCTATTTTCTTTGGGTTACTGTCTATTAGTTTTTGAGCACGTTCTATTTGAGAATTACGGATA
>Ga0207721_100219_pt1 | contig 20340 bp, 10 predicted proteins | sample TtaePargueraPR_3_FD_187756 | JGI IMG/M metagenome (GOLD analysis project Ga0207721, IMG submission 187756) | Aerobic enrichment media microbial communities from Bioluminiscent Bay, La Parguera, Puerto Rico - Tt and P2 (1) (SPAdes) | ecosystem: Environmental > Aquatic > Marine > Unclassified ...
CCAGAATATTCTTCCAATACTCAGTGGTTTCTATTTGTTTCAATTAAAAAACCTCCTATCAAATTTGATACTTCTATTTTAAAGAAGATTTTTTAATATTTATACCCATTAATTCTTTGACGCTTACTTTTTAAACACTAATTCCAAAGTTTTTAGGATCAACATAATATAGTTACTTTTTATCACTGTTTAATTATTTTTTGAATACTATATAGCATAATTTATTTGATTTAAAGAGGTGTTTTTATGAATTACTCCTATAACATGTTGGGAATATGCAGAAACAATTACACTTACAATAAGCACCCTGGTATTCAAAATATGCCAATGCAGGTTTTCTGTTTGGAACCTTATGTAGTGTCAGCATTAATGAGCTTGACGGGTAAAAAGCTGGTAGTAGAAACTGTAAGAGGATCACTTACCGGAATACTACTTGATGTCAAACCAGATCATATTGTAGTAGGTGAAAGGTACGGAAGTTCTAAGTTTTTTATAAGAATTGCGGAAATTGTACACATCATGCCTGTTGATGATGAGGAATGAACTTAGGTAAAACTAAATAAACTTTGCAACGGTCGTTTCAAAAAATTTCATTGTCATTTTTTGCATAGTAAAACAAGATTCTTATGATTTGAAGCTTAAAAGCTTTCATTATGGGTTTTGTGCCTATATAATTGAATATGTATTTTTTTGAAACTCCCTTAGACTGAAATATCTTTTAACTTTTATAATCATAGGTATATTATTTCTTGAAAAATACAATTAAATGATTCCAAATAACTGGCCAATTTGGGTTTCAAAAAGTTTGATTTACATTTTTGCTTTTTTTCGATAAAAATATAGTAAATTACTTTTTCATCAACCCTCACTTATCATTTTCTTCCTTAATGAGACCTTTTATTTTTTGTTTTTCTTCTAGAGACAATCCATCAACTAGATAATTACGGTCTCTTCCCTCTGTTTGATTATATTCTTTTTTTATTGTCTCATTCGCTTTTATAATTTCTGCCTTAAGCTCTCTTGCAGACAACAGTGAGCATCCTTCGCCCCTTACAATTATCTGTTGTAGTCCATCTGACGTGGCAACTGTTATATCATAGTTTTTCTTGTTGTCATGGGCAAATTTTTCAATATACTGATCTGCTGTTTGTGCCTGCTTTGTATATACCATATGAATATTATAATAATCGATTATCTCTTCACGATGCCCCTCAACACGATAAGCATCAAAAACGACAATAATCTTATATTTTCGAATCCACTGATAATTACTTAGATAATCAAGCAATTTCATTCTAGCTCCGTCCATGTTCTCATCTGCTAGGTCTTTTAGTTCAGGCCATGCAAATATAACATTGTAGCCATCCACAAGGAGATACTTCTCTTTTTTTTCCTTTTGTCTGCTAACATTAGTAACTGCTTTATAGTAGCTTTCAACAGAGGTTGTTCGTTTTTTCCAAACAGACTTTTTACCCTGGTTTGCATAAAATGTTTTATTTATAATATAATCAATTTCCTCTAAGCTGATTGATTGTTCTTGTGAATATGCCCCCTGGTTTTGGTTGCTTACTTCTAAATCAACCTCAGCCTTAAAATAGCTCTCCACATGCATGTGATCCTTTACTTCATCCCAACTCACCAAAAAACCTGCTCCCTGTGTACAAAACACTGATCCTGTTGGATTTCCAACATCTCTTTCCGAATCATATGCGATTTGTTCTATCACTTCATCAGCATTATGGCATGGTTCATATCCTTTCAGATTGCAAAAAAGCCTGCCAAAACCTTTGGTATAAGCTGCCACTTCTTTTTGATAATTTCTCATAGTGATAACAGGAGCACTTCCCACAAGAACTGCTGTATCGCCATTCATCTTTGATATTTCACATTTGCCATGCATTTTCTCAATATCTGTCATAGCTCTTCCAACCATTTTATCAGGAAGTTCCAACTCAAAAGTATAATAGGGCTCCAATAATATGGATTCTGCTTCCTTTAGCCCCTGTCTCACTGCACGATAAGTAGCCTCCCGAAAATCCCCACCTTCGGTGTGTTTATTGTGTGCTCTGCCAGAGACTAACGTGATTTTCATATCTGTAATGGCTGACCCTGTCAAAACTCCTTTATGAACTTTTTCTTTAAGATGTGTTAGAATAAGTCTTTGCCAGTTTTTACTCAATTCATCCTCATTACATTCCACTCCAAACTTAAGACCACTTCCAATCTCACCCGGTTCTAATAGCAAATGAACCTCCGCATAGTGTCTTAACGGTTCAAAGTGACCTACCCCTTCAACTACATTGGCAACAGTCTCTTTATATACAATTCTTCCTTCACCAAAGTCCACTTCAACATCAAAACGACTTTTTATAAGGCTCTTAAGTATTTCAATCTGTACCTCTCCCATGACCTGTGCTTGAATTTCCTGCAGCTGTTCATCCCACACAATATGTAGTTCCGGCTCTTCTTCTTCAATCTGACGCAGCTTTGGAAGCATTGATCTAGGGTCACAACCTTCCGGAAGAATAATTTGATATAACAGTACAGATTCCAATACCGGTGCTATAGATACTTCCTCTGTTCCCAAACCCTCTCCCGGTCTAGCCTGACTAAGACCTGTTACTGCAAATACAGAACCTGCATCTATCTCACTTACTGTTTCAAACTTCTGTCCTGAATAGATGCGAATTTGATTTACCTTCTCTTCCCATACGCTATTTGTCAAGACATCTTTCACCTTAAGTTTTCCACCTGTTAGCTTCATGTGGGTAAGACGATTTCCCTGCTCGTCCCTTGTTATTTTAAATATTTTAGCACCAAATTCATTTAGATAGTGAGGTGCCAGAGTGTGCTCTGCTATACCCTGTATAAATTCATCAATGCCTTCTAATTTTAGAGCGGAACCAAAAAAACATGGAAATACTTTCCTCTCTTTAATAGCAGCGCTAATCTTATTATTTTCAATATGTCCTTTATCTAAATAGGTTTCCATCAATATTTCATCACACATGGCTAATTGGTCATAAAATATATCTTCTTTATCTTGATTAAATTCGATGCATTTTTCATCTAACTGCTTTTTTATCTCTTCTATTAATATTTGCTTATCAGTTCCCTTTTGATCCATTTTGTTTACAAATATAAATACTGGTATATTATAGAGTTCAAGCAGTCGCCAGAGTGTTTTGGTATGCCCCTGCACCCCATCGGCACCACTTATAACTAAAATGGCATAGTCCAGCACCTGAAGTGTTCTCTCCATTTCAGCTGAAAAATCCACATGCCCTGGAGTATCTAGTAAGGTAATCTGAGTATCTTCTATTTCAAATATGGCTTGCTTAGAGAAAATGGTAATACCTCTAGCCTTCTCTAATTCGTACGTATCTAAATAAGCATCCTTATTGTCCACTCTTCCTAGATTCCTTATCTTTCCACTCAAATAAAGTATGCTCTCTGATAATGTAGTCTTACCCGCATCCACATGTGCTAATATTCCAATAACTAGTTTTCTCATAATCTATTTCAAATCCTTTGTTTAGGTGATTCCTAAAATACTTTGTAATTGGTACTTCAAATAATTTGCTTTACATTTTTGCTTTTTAAAAATAATGTTCCTATGTTTGAAACACGTTATATTTTCTTGGCAAAAAAATTTCTGCCTACATATATAATATCAGTATAGGTCGTTTTTTGAAATAGCTTATTATGGTTCGATATTGTTCGGGTACATATTTTAATCGTGCGCCATATTATGGAAACAACATTGCGTAGAGGTTAAGAGAATGTTAATAAAGCAAAGGATTAGTGGAATCATTTCTTACTTAGAAGCGAGTTTTGATTCGACTCGGAACTTTTTACATTCTCTTAGCCTAGGTTGCATAGGCGAACAGTGTAGCGTAGCGAAACGGCCAGCCTCAGAACTTTAGTTCTTGACCTAAAAACTGCGCTCATATCGCTCTAGCGTTCTTTTAAATTTTTTTACAGAGCTATTTGTGGTAAAATAGCTCTGTAAAAAAATATTTTTTAAGGAGAATATTGTGAACAGTGTAGATAAATTATTCCCATGGGTATGTATTTCGGCAGGGGTGTTTTTAATTGGACATGGAATAAACGGACTTATTAGTGGATCAGTTCTTTTGCTATCAACATTTTTTTATTTTTATAAAGCTAATCGCAATACTGAATTTAAAGCTATTTGTATTTCTTTTTTTCTTGCAATAATTCTACTTATTTTGTTACTTATACTTAATATAACTGTATCTTTTCAACCAACACATTAGAATTTGACAACCGTATTCCTCTTTTCCTCTGAATCTGCTTCCATAAAGGAAACTTTTTTAAATCCAAACATTTTCACTACCGTTTGATTTTTTTAGATGTCGTCTTATCAAACTCTTCCTTTCTGATAACTACCTTTTTTACATGTTTATAAGATGGAAGATCAGAAATCACCTTTTTGATATCCTTAAATACTTCTTCGGAAGTTTTTTCTTCACTCAAAAACACCTCTGCTAGAAGTGAGCTTTCATCTCCGTCTTCGTCAACAACTCCCCTTACAACAACCTCTATTATATAATCAATGGCTTGAATATACCCTTCTATTTCTTCTGGATAAATATTTTTACCATTATTAAGAACTATTAGATTCTTCTTTCTTCCTGTAATTACAAGTTGCTGCTTTTTATTAACATAACCATAATCTCCTGTATAAAACCAACCATCCTTTAGGATCTCTTCTGTTTTTTCTGGCTGTTTATAATAGCCGAGCATCACAATGTCTCCCTTTACACATATCTCCCCAATCCCCTCATCATTTGGACTGTCTATTCTCAAGTCAATGCAAGGAAGTTTTATGCCTGCAGTGTTATAGTCATTAAACATATCGTGATTTGCAGATACCAAAGGAGAACATTCCGTAATACCATAACCGTTTATGAGACTAATTCCGATATCATCAAAAAATTTGCCTATTTCCGGACGAATGGGTGCTCCGCCACATACAATTTTTCTCAATCTGCCTCCAAAAGCTTTGTGTATTGATTTAAAGAATATTTTCCTTAAATCAATGCCTATCTTTCTAAGTGCATTACTTACACTAATCAAACTATTAAATGCTTTTTCTTTTCCCGAATCTTTTATCGTTTTGAGTATTTTAGATTGAAACACTTGGACAAAAGCTGGAACAAGATAGATATATGAAGGACTGTAAAACTGTAAATTATTCAACACATTTCTCAGGCTATCATTTATGCATATTGTGGAATGTTTGTGAAGTGAAACCAAAATACCGCTTACAGCCTCATATGTGTGATGATACGGCAAAACAGAAAGACATCTGTCATATACCGTTGATACTTGCAAACCATAATATACACTCGATACTAAGTTGTGCTCAGACAACATTACACCTTTTGCTATCCCTGTTGTTCCTGATGTATATACAAGCAATTTTAGTCCATCGGGATCACTAGTCAGTGTTAAATACTTTTCAACATCACATTTTTTACCATATTCAATCAATCTGTCAAATGAAAGGAAATTTCCACTATCATCAATACGATCGAATCCTATATATAACCTGACATTAGGAAGCTTATCGGTATTATTCATAAATAAATCTTCATGTTTTTTTGTGTAAAATACAACACTACTTTCGCTTTCATTTAAAATATGTAATATTTCATCCGATGAAAGCTCATTATCAACAGGAACATACACACCAGAGCTTTTTAGAACTGTAAGGTAAGTTAAAATCCAATTATAACTGTTTTTTCCTATACACGCTATATGCTTATCGAAAAACCCCATTTCAGTCAGTGCAGCTCCCAACCATTTTGTCTGCTGTTCGAACTGAAAATAGCTTATGTCAACAACTTTATCGTCAGAATCCTTGTACTTAAATGCTATATTATCTCCAGCTTCCCTGACAGCTATATCAATCATTTCCTTAATACTATTAAATTTTGTTACTTTGTAATATGAAAATTCCTTCTCTTTCATAATATAAATCTTTCCTCTTTTCAATTATTTTTATAATCTGGGTTAATGTCTCATTATATATTTTTGACATTAATAATTTTTTTATTAATCTCTTTTATGGGACCTTTTACTATGCTATTTTGCTTTTGGAGATAAATCAAAAAACATTTTGTTGAGATAATTACCTTTACATTCGCTGAAGTGTCCTTATTGCGCAAATTTTGAAAAAACAATTGCTTTTATATATCTCTTTTAAGAAACTTAGATAAAAACCCATCTGTAAAAAATTCGCCACAAAAGTTATTTTACAAATGGATAAATCATATACAAAACACTTAGTTTAATCTTGCCTTAAACTAAAACAACTTTTTGATTGAGCCTAATACTCCTCCAACTTTGTCAACTGAAATCTTACTCTTAACTCCTTGAATCAGAGCATTAATTTGGTCATCTGGAAGATCTATTCCAACAACTGATTCTAATGCTTTAGCAGGATCATTCATAAATGCAGATGCAAAATCTTTGTCATTTTGAATCTTTGAAACAATCTCTTCAATTTTTGCTTTGATATCCATATTACACATCCCTCTTATTTATTTTTCAACTCTTGCTAATTAATTTTTTCACATTAACATAAAACGCACAATTTTTTCACAGAAAAACCAGGGGTCAGGCATTGAAATGTTGATTAACTATTTCCCTTTGCTTCTCATTTAAATTATTTCTTCCCACTCTCATCTTTGAAACTGCTGATGTTGTCAATTCTAATTTATCTGCCAACTCTCTATTTGATATAGTTTTATCAGCTAAATTCACTATTACCTTTCTAGTGTCTGCTATTTGCCTTCGACGTGTTCTTGAAACTAATTCTTCCTTTGTTACTTTTGTTATTTTTAGTATTGAATTTATTAATTCATCTACCTCTTTTTCATTTTCTATATGAATAGGTGTGCTACTTTGCGATTCAATTTCTTCATATTCTGATTCTTCAATTTCTTCCATTGGTGCCATCATGTATTCTTTATAGCATTTTATCGCTTTCTTTCTGTTCGTCGATAGTATATTTAATAAAAAATCAATATCCACAAATTCACTTATACCATTTACATATTCACTATAGCTACTCCATTTATAATTAGTCGTATTTGTTATTCCTGCTTCTATGGGATTAAAATGTATATACTTTATTAGTTGTAATAAATAGCTCTCCTTGTTACAAACAATTGCTTTATATCTCTGTTGAAAAACATGCCCTGTTCTCATGTTGTTTTTATTATACCTTTGAGTGTATACTTGCTGTATCCCTTGCATTATTTTATTAAGCGGTACTTCGTCTACTTCTATTAGCAAATGGACGTGATTGTCCATTATACAATATGCATATAGTTTAAATCCATACCTCTCTTTATATCTTTTTATGATATTTATATACTCCTGTTTATTCTTTTCATCCAACAAATGGCACTCTCTATTATTACCCCTAGCCATTACATGATACAACGCACCTTTGTAATGTATTCTTTGTTTTCTGGCCACTTTTACCACCCCCTACTTCTACCCCATAATATCATATCTTATTCAACATTTCAACGCCTGACCCCCCTCACCCTTCTTTTTTTCCTCTTCATAATTCTTTTATCAAATGTACCTCGTATAGAGGTACTGATTTAATATTATTAACAAATCCAAAATTCTTAGCAGATACTCTAATTGAATATTTAGGATTATATCTTTCTATATAAACATTTACAGATTTTGACTTTGTATTCATCGATACTTTTACTTCAATTGGAACGACATTGCCATTAATACTTCTAATAAAATCTATCTCTGCATTACTTTTCGATTTCCAATAATTAAGATTATATGTCCGCTCATTAATCATTTGAGCGACATAGTTTTCTGTCAATATACCACTAAATAGTTTACTTTCATCACTAAATATATCTTTTACTTTTAATTTAGCAAGTTCTACTAAAAGTCCAACATCATTTATAAAAATTTTGTTTTTCATATACAGCAAGTGAATATCAGGCTTCTCTACTAAAATATATTTGTATATCATCTGACTATTTAAAAACCAGTCTATTGAAGTTTCATAATGTACTTTTCTTCCACCTTCTTCAATTAACTTATAACTAAATTTATTATTATCTCTCCCTAATTGTATAGGTATTGATTTATAAGTTTTTTCTATCTTAATATTTTCTGAACTTGTAGTATACTTACTCATATCATTTATATAGTCATCTAAAATATTTCTTTTCACAGAATTATCATAAATTGAAATGTCTTGATTTACTTCTAAGTATTTTAGTATAGATGCTAGCATTCCACCCACAACTAAAAAATCCTTATAAAGGTTTATTAATTTGTTGTGAATCACTTCATACATACCCTTATTAGAAATATAACACTTGCTAGTTCTTCTCTTCCTGTCGCCCATAAAAATTCTTCAAAATCCATTGGATACATATGCTTTCTAACAACTTTTCCAACAGGAAAAGATCCTTTAAATCTATTCAATGCTACTCCAAGCAAACTATCTGCACATACTATATTATATTTAATATTAGATTCTTCAAAATATTTTAATGCTGTTATAGCTTTCTCAGATATTTGTATCTCATCAAAAAAAATAACTGTATCTTCTGGATTTATAGATACATCTAATATCAGTCTTATCTGACTTATTATGTCTTCAGGTCTTAAAGTCTTTTCAAAAATACTACTTCTTCTTGATTTTGCTCTAAATTTACATAAACAAAATTATTATAATTATTTCTACAAAACTCTTTAAGAATGTAAGTCTTTCCTACTTGTCTAGCACCTAGTATCATATATGGTTTATTCTTATCTGAGCTGTTTTTCCACTCAACTAAATCTTTCATTATTTTCCTTTTCATAAACATCACCAATATTCCTAGTAACATTCTATTAACATTCATAAACCTGTTCGTCAACATTTTTGGGTGCAAAAAGGTAATGGGATTATTTTCTTTATATCTTACATATCAATAATCACCTTTTAAATTTGTGATTTATTCCTTTTTTATATAGATAGGCGTGATACTTTGTACTTTCTTTGTACTTTGTGCTTCATCTACCATCCTGACTTCATAACTTATTCTTCATAACTTATTCAACTTTTCAACGCCTGACCCCTATCTCTACTACTATCTCTCTACTATCTCTATTCGGCCATCTCCATGAATACCAAATAATAAGTGAATGAAAAACCACCTCTAGTGATTGATAATAGAGATAGTAGTACCATATTTTTGCAGGCACAAAACGCGTAACAACTATAAGTACTATATGCAGAAAACTTACAATTATATTTACCCATCTGTTTATACTTGGTTTTAGAATAAGAGAAAGAAAAATCATAATTGCAGGTATAGACATTAAAATTGCTGCTGAAAATAAGAACCCTTGATTAATGGTCATTCCAGATATTGTTCCTGAAATAATCTGTTTTGGTATTTCAGGTTGAAATAATGTCTTAATGTCTGCATAAACATATATAAACATTACTGCTATCCATAAAACGGAAAGTATTATCTTTGTATTTACTTTTTCATCTTGAAACATTCTCTTTGTATTCATAATATCCCCCCTAATTTTTGTATTATTATAACACATAAATAAGTATCAACCAACCTCACCTTTTACATTTTCTACTTCACAATCTTGCCAATCTTTTTAAGCAGATTATAAATAATTGTAGAAGCCTCTTCACGTGTGGCGTAATCCTTAGGCACAATTTTACCGTCTTTTCCTTTTACAATTCCAAGATCAATCATAGTATCTACCGATTGTTTTGCATATTGAGAAACAGAATTAAGATCTTCAAAATTGTCTATTTTATTTGCATTTGTATTTTGAGCAATCATATTACCATCCGTATCCGACCTATTTAATTGATACAGCTTATTTGCTATTACCATCATCTGTTCTCTTGTTATACGTTCATCAGGAGCAAATTTACCATCTCCCACTCCATTTACCAGATTAAGTTCTACGGCTTTGGCAATATACTCAGCATACCAGTCATCCCTTTTAATATCCTCAAACTCATTATTGAATCTAGAGGTTCCTTCAAATAAACTCCTTACCATCAATGTTGTAAATTCTGCTCTTGTAATATCTCCTAACGGGTCAAAACTACGTTCATTTCTTCCTTTAATAATGCCCTTAGATGATAAAACTTCGATAACTTCTGTTGACCACCTATTATTTGTATCATCAAAAGAAATATTTCTTTCAACAACTACAAAAGGTCTATTTTTATTGATATTTACCTCCATAACACCATTTTTTGTGTCGATCACACCACCTGCAGCTACCCATTCTCCATTTTCCGCCTGATAGAACACTCCACATTTTTCTGCATTTTGTATTTTAGCCAAATCTACCTTTACATTTACACTTATTGCATTATCAAAGTCTTCAATATTTTCACCGTTATTATTTGCAGATAGGGTATATAGAGTGGAAAGCTTCGTATCAGATTTATGAGTTAGTACAGAACTAGGCAACTCACTGGTAATCTCTAAGCTATTTACTGCTTTTTCTGCTATCAAATCTGGTTTAATGTTAAGTGTAATATCCTCTCTTCTTATAATCACCTTTTTATTCTTTGTCCTAATTTCTCCAATAAATTCGTCTGAAAGATTAAATGTAGTCATATCAGAATGCGCTTGGTAAACAAAACCATCTTCAGTATCTTCAATATTTTGTGTATCAATCTTAGGTGAATTAATTTTTATTCCTTCCACATCTGAATCATTATCAGAATCATTATTTCTATCACTACTCTCTTCATTACCATTGTCAGCTGCGGTAGTAAAACTGAACTCATAAGACGATTCAAACTCAGAATCACTTTGATCTTTAACACTATATAGAGGTATAAATACTTTATATGTTGCACTTTCTCTTAATGCACCTGTAGGATTAATAACCAGCCTGTTTTCATCAACTTCACAAGTTGTAGGTACTGACATACCATTTTTAAGCAGTGAAATATTTGAGAAGTACTCTCCTTCCAAAATATTAGTATTAAACTGTACGCTGATATTATCTGTTGAAGCTATTTCTTTTGCACCATTAAAGGGATATGTCCCTACTACGGATATATCACTTACATCTGTCACAAACGAAATTTCAACGTCGCTATTCATGGTCTGTTTGTACTCATTTGTAAAAGCATTCTGAGGAACGGCCAACGTATAGTATGTCCCCTTACTAAGCTTTGTATCAGGTTTTACTATTAATTTTGACTCCACAATTTCTTTTGCAGCGGCAATTGGCGTCCCATCAAAATCTATAAGAATTATATCGTTATAACCATCTGAACTTTGAATATTGTTGCTAAACTCTACTTCTATTTCAGTATCTGTTGGAATGTCTTGAGCACTATCTAATATATTTGTAGAACTAATCACTATGTTTTGTTTCTCTACTTGTATTGTACCTCTGTCATTTGTGTTGTTAATGTCTTTAAACGTTCCCATAACATCCACTTCAACTCGAATTTCAAAGCTGTCTGTACTGTTAAAGATATCATTAGTATCTATCTCCATAACAACATCATGTGTCATACCGTACTCAATAACATCTATTTCATAATTGCCTATTAATGTGTCCATACCATAGACTCTCATCGTCACCGTTTGCGCATCAACGGAACTATAGTTTGCCAATGTAGCTTCAAGTAAATATTTATTGTTTTCTATAGGGTTAATTGTATATGATTCAATGCTTACGTCACTTGTGATTACATCTTGTGTAACTGAGTTATTCAAACGGTACGCATCTGCAATGTTTTCATCTGGATCTACTACCACAGTTAAACTGTCATCAGTAATAACCTCTGGAGTATTCCACATAGTAGATACACTAACCTTCTCACCTGGAAGAAGAGAATCATCAACAATTTCAGTACCAATCAGGTTCATTTGATCATCATAAAATGCCACCTCAAAGTTATCTACTGTAAAATGTCCGCTATTTTCCACCGTTACAGCAATTTCATTGTTGACACCGGTTGTAAATTGCTCATTTAAACAAATGGAATTATCTGAAACCTTCAAATCCTTTTGAAGCTGCATTTTATGAATTTCTATATTCGCATCTCCTACATTGGTGTATAAAACTCCATCAACTTGTTCTACTATTTTTTCTGCAGCCCGATTAGTAACTACCAGCTCATCATCAGAATTAAGGGTAACGGTCAATTCACTGTTCACCTTATCATTTTGAGTTATTTGAACCGGCTCTGACCAGTTATCAACAGCATTATCATAGAAAATAGCATTTATACTTTGAAGGCCATTTTCAAGCTTTGATATATAGCTAAGTGCAGTTATACCCTGCTTATCTTGTATCATTTCAAAGCTTTGAGCAGATATATCCTTAATGGAAGAAATAACTTTAGTACTAAGGTTCATTTTACTTAGTATACCATCTCTTATCCAAACTATATTAGCCTGCCCATCACTATAAAATACTCTTACATTCCCATCTTGAACCTGATCATCGGTGATTTGCAAACTTTCTGACCACTCACCGGCTATAAGCTGTTTTGAATACATTTCCCTATCATCACTAGTTAGAATATCACCATCTCTGTCTATAGTGTATAAAATAGTTATATCGTTTCCATCAGAAGCCATATCAACATCCACAACCTGATTTAGCTCTGTTTCTAAAACTACAGACTCTGACCAGCTTTGTCCAGAATTCTCGGCATATAGTATTTCGAAAGCACCCACTTCAGGTGATAAAATGTCATTACTCTTATTTTTTATCCATACAATACAAGTCTTATCATCAGTATAGGCTATTTTAGGCATAAAGTCATAATACTCATCGTCAGTTAGCATTGTTTTCTCACCAAATGCTTCACCATCATATTCTATTACCGACAACTCAGTAGCAGCAATGTAGTCTTCCAACAATGAACTTTCGTCCATCAGCTTGTTAAGATCCTGCCATACAAGAGTTGCTACACCTGATTTTTCTGCCAATACAGGGTTAAAATCCGCTGTTGCATCTAAATTCAGGAACGCTCCTTCTTCCCATTGGGAGCCATTATTTATAGCATATTTTAGTTCTGTCCTGTTAGAAGAAGTTTTATTAGCGTTATCTTGTGGCCATACCATTAAAAGGTCATCTCCTAGGCTTATCAAATCAACCTTATTAAAGTCCGAAATGTCCTCTAGTAATATATCGTTGTCCAAACTCAAAGCCGCATCGAAGTCTCTTGCAGTTTGGTCCACAACCACCGCTTCACTATCGCCTGCATCTCTGTCCATTATTGTAAAATCGGCCAAGCTCAATTGACTTAAGTCAAAATCAGCAGATGCCAACGTTACTTTAGGTATAGAGTATACTTTTGCTGTCGAGTCTTCTCCTTCTATAACCCATTCATACTCAATAGCTTTCTTTTCCCAACTCCATAAGAATGCACTTGCACGAACTCCACCGGTGAGTTTTCCTGTTGCCGTAAAATCCCATTCGGGTATTGTAATGCCTGTCTCAATTGCACCTTTAAAAAATCCTTCTACATTTAGTCCTGACACACCTGCACCTAGTACAATTTCAAGTGAAGGCTCTACCACAATTTCACCGCTATATTTGAATGTATCCTTCTTAGTTTTTCCACCTACCACAACATCCATATTTAAAGTCGCGCTTCCTTCAACCCCAAAAACACCTTTTAAATAACAGGGTATAATTACGATTGTAAAGTATTGAGTATAACTAGCTTCACCCTCTAAATACAGAGTATAGTCACCATGGACATATTTCCACTTATTATTTTTTGTGTCATATTGCCACTCTTGATTTGTATCAAACGAAAATCCAATATCACTGTCTTTAGGTCCAAACGAACCCGACTTATAGTCTTTCATAAACTCCTTATAATTGCTTAAAGGTTTTGCAGCCTCAAAATCAAGCTTACTTAACCCTATAACGAATTTGATTTTTCCGTTACGTTCCATAACGCCACCGAGTTGGAAAGTACCTACATCTAATTCAAAGTCCTCCCCGCCTATCAATGGCCAGTCCTCTGGCACTTGTAAGCTTCCTATATTTTCAAGACTGAAGTTGTAATTTAAGAAGTATTGCTTTTTAGAGTCTGAATAACTTGCATAACAATAAGACGGTTTACTTGCCACTTCTATATTCATATCCCTTTTATCTGATTTACTCCCATCTTTACTGACAGCATATACTCGCCCACGCGTACCAACACCCAGTAATTTACCTACATTTACATTTAGTTTTCCATCCGTGGTAGTATACTTTTTAGTCTTTTTGCCATTATAAAACTCGTATATAATCTGCCCGGGCTGATGACCATTCCAATAAGCATTTGTTTCAAAAGAAATATTAGCATTCACACCATCAATAAATATTGCATTACTACTGCTATTTCCCACATAATTTGACTTAGAAGAGCTTACCGATATCTTTGTATTTGGTATATACTTATCAAGATAGTATACCGGCTTGTTCATTCCGCTTTTTAAATGCTTTGTAATTGTCTTGGCATTATAATACTTGCAAGATACTTTTAGCTCATGCTCACCAGGCGTTACACCTTTTAAAATATATAAACCGTTCTTCTGTCTGGTTGCCTTTAATGTTGAACCGTTATCAATATTTACATCTATACTCTCTTCTGATCTGATTAGTTTCTTAGTCTTGTTATCATAGAGATATATAACAAGGTCTGATTTACCCTTTACTAACTTAGGATCAACATAATACATACATGTATCATCTGTTTCCGGTGATGAAAATACCACTTTATATTTACCTATAGGGCGGCCGGTAAAATCTATTGTAAAACCAGCTCTTCCTCCTGAATTAACTGATACTGTCTTTGTATAGTATACTTTACCTGATTTAGCTCCAATAAGTTTTAGTGTAACTTTTCTATCTAGGAGCGGTAGTTCTCCATTCTTTAGATAGGCATATGTGTGAAATTTATTTTCAAAATCTGTATATATGTTTGTCTTAATTGTACCGTTTTTATCCACAGTCAGCGTAGTTTTAGACCTATCTATACTCACAACTTCAAAGGACTCTTTAAACTCATAAGTATAGCCGTTATCCAATACTTGCATAACTACTTCATATACACCTGGTTCTTCATAACATATATTTAAGCTTCTATACATTCTTCCCGTGCTATTATCCTCTATAGTTTGGATAACTTCCCCGGTTTTTGTATTAGTTACTTTGACAATATAATTGTATTCATCCTCACTATCCCATGTGTGAGACTTCCTCTGTATACTTGCGTTTATATAGTTATATGAATTTTGTGGTATTTTAGAGTGTTGAATATAAATAGATGAATCGGAATAGTCATACTTTATTGGAGTTATAAAAGGATATTCCATCCTTTTTACCCCTTCCCCACTTGAGTACTGCAAAGCACCTTGAGGCACTTTAAGTATATACTCTTTATTAGGTTCCCACTCTCCTGAGTTCGGAGTAATAATAAGTCTTGTTCCATCAATTCGGGCAGTAACATGTTGGGTCACTCTCCCATATATATTTTCAACAGAAATCAAACTTAAGTCTTCTGCTTGTATTTCATCACCATAATCTAAAGTTATGTCTTCCGGAGTGTCTATCATTTGCCCAAATGCAACCGGTGTATCAGCTATACTTCCTGTATTTGAGTCACTATTTAGAATCAATATGTTATTTGCTCTGTTCCATCCTCTGCCCCATATTCCTATCTGCCTATCTTCTTTTACTATTACATCGTTGTACTCATATTCATATTCATCATACTTACTATAAGTCGGGTAAATGTCCAAAGTACCCATTTTATAATAAGATTTTCCGTTTTTATCAATCATCTCAAGGTTGGACTTATCCACATATAAGCACTTACCAAAAACAAAGTAAGACAAGTCTGATTGATTATAATAGTAATTATTAGGCTCATCCACTTCAATCAATTGATCAAACTCAAACCTGATATAATCTCCAAATATATAAACATCCTCCGAACATACTGGAGAGACAAGGTTAATTTCATTTACTCTCTCTGTTCTAAAGCTATAATTAAAGGACTCTTTCATAGAGTTACCTGCCAAATTCACTATAGAAGAGCTGTCAAGGCTCAACTTATAGTATGTATTTGGCTCTAATTCCTCTTTAGGAGTAATGATAAGCGTATTTGCTTCCCTGCTAAACAATACATCTAAAGGCTCTGCATTCCAACTATTTGTCGAAAGTTTTATTTTACTCTCATCTATAACAAAATCATCTCTAAACTCTAATTTAAGCACTTGACTGAGCGGAACACCCCAAGAATCTTCCAATAGGTCTTCACTAACAAGACTAGGATAGGTCTTTCTGGTTTTATATGAAAAAGTCAGCTCCTCTTCCATCAAGTTGCCCGCTTCATCCGAAACTGCACCACTTTTTATTGATATTTCAAGCTCATTATTATCTTGCATACTGTAAATAGGTTCAATAGTCAAAACATCGTTCTTTACACTTGCAGAAAAATCAATTGAGTTTGCCCATCTATACCAATCCGAACCGTATATCTGTTTAACTTGTATTTTATTCTTATCATTAATTTTTATATTCTCATTAAATGTTATTTTCGCTGTATTGCTGTTTAGTATTTCTTCCCCATCTGCAGGTACATAACTTATAATAGTGGGTGGAGCAGCATCAGGCAGTGGTTTTACCGAAACAACAAAAGTTTTGTTCATGGAGTCCGAACCTTTTGTGATATGGGCAGTCAATTGAATTGACTGATACCCTAATTCATAAACGGGCCTTTTAACTACACCGGCTTCTGTTATATAATCAGTCTGGGAGCTGTCCCATGTTATTGCTGTGCCATATTTCCCACCACTCGGAAAATCTAAATTTTGGTCAATCGCAAACGGAGTTGTGTTGGTGGCTATAAATTCAGCATAGTCGAGCAAGTTATAGTCGAGTTGTACTGCCTCTTGATCATTTGGCACCTGTTGAATTACGTTAAATATAAAGTATTTTTGTCTTGAATAATCATCTATGTTCACAACTGCCCACGCCTCAACAGTCTGATTTCCATCTAATGCACTTGGTCTATTTACAACACCTTGCGCTGTTATATATGCACCCTTAGAAGTTCTCCATGTTATTGACGAGTTTTTAGGACCTACAGTTGGAAAACTCAGATCTGTTTTTATATTGTCACTGCTTGGGTTACCGTTTAAAACCACTTGACCTTTTAACCAGTCAAAGTCAGCATCAACCCTCTGCTTATTAGTTATTTCCTGTGCCTTTACCACAAACTCAAACGTCTTATTCTTTGATATGCCTCCTGCTTTTGATACCGCTGCTGTCAGTGTTACTGTTACATCTCCAGTTGTATAACTTGGTCTTGTTACTGCTCCTGTTGTATTTATTACATCTTGATTTGTTGTCTTCCATGCTATGCTTGTGATGTTTTCTCCTGCTGTTGGCAGTGTTAAATCACTTGTTATATTATTTCCATCCACATTTCCATTTAGCAAATCATCTATTGTCAGTGCTGTATAGTCTGCATGTATGCTCTCTTGTGCACTTATAGGTAGAGCCTTTACCACAAAGTCAAACGTCTTGTCCTTTGCTGTGCCTCCTGCTTTTGATACTGTTCCAGTCAGCGTCAATGTTACATCTCCGGTTGTATAGCTTGGTCTTGTTACTGTTCCAGTTTCATTTATTACCTCTGCATTTGTTGTCTCCCATGCTATGCTTGTGATGTTTTCTCCTGCTGTTGGCAGTGTTAAATCACTTGTTATATTATTTTCATCCACATTGGTATTTAGCAATTCATCTATTGTCAGTGCTGTATAGTCTGCATCTATACTCTCTTGTGCACTTATAGGTAGGGCTTTTACAATAAAGTCAAATGTCTTACTCTTTCCTGTGCCTCCTGTTTTTGAAACTGTTCCAGCCATTGTTACTTTTACATCTCCGGTTGTATAGCTTGGTCTTGTTACTGTTCCAGTTGCATTTATTACCTCTGCATTTGTTGTTTCCCATGCTATACTTGTGCTGTTTTCTCCTGCTGTTGGCAGTGTTAAATCACTTGTTATATTATTTTCATCCACATTTCCATTTAGCAAATCATCTACTGTTAGGGCTGTATAGTCTGCATCTATACTCTCTTGTGCACTTATAGGTAGAGCCTTTACCACAAAGTCAAAGGTCTTACTATTTGATGTGCCACCTGCTTTTGATACTGTCCCAGTCAGCGTCACTGTTACATCTCCTGTTGTGTAGCTTGGTCTTGTTAATGTTCCGTTTGCATCTATCACGTCTTCATTTGTCGTCTCCCATGCTATACTTGTGCTGTTTTCTCCTGCTGTTGGCAGTGTTAAATCACTTATTATATTATTTTCATCCACATTTCCATTTAGCAAATCATCTACTGTTAGTGCTGTATAGTCTTCATCTATACTCTCTTGTGCACTTATGGGTAGGGCTTTTACTGTGAGACTAAATACCTTTGTATCACTTTCTAGGTTTTTGCTTATGGTAGCAGTAAGATTTACAACTGTATCTCCCTGAGAATATGTTGGCCTGTTCAATGTTTGCCCATCGTGAGATAACACATCAGGTGCATCTGACGTCCAACTTATGCTTGTTCCATTTGCACCTGAATCCGGCAGTACATTCAAGGCCTGTGTTACACTATCTATTGTATCCGCTCCATTAAAATTAATCTCGAGACTATCTCTATCAGCTATTACATCTGCCGCATCTGTCGAAGCTACTAGACTGACACTGGTGGAACTAAACACACCACTATCAGCTACAGCAACTACATTTGCATTTCCGGTTGTATCTGACGAAAGCGTTGTTACAGCTTGCCCATTTATATCAGTACTAACAACAGTCTCACTTAACGTACCAAAATCAGTACTAAAAGTAACCGGTATGCCTTGCACCGCAACATATACTGAATCAGTCACAGTTGCTGTAATAGTACTTGAGTTGCTTCCACTTTGTGGATTGGCAGAAACACTTAATATTGAAGCTTCAAGATATGTATTCGCATTTATATCAATAGGATTATACTCATTATTAAAATACCACTTTAATATACTGTGATCCTCATATGCCCCTCCTGTTGATGCTGTAAATCCTGCATAAACCTCATCTTGTCCTAACAAAGTAGAAAGGTCAAGATCATTCTTAGTTAACAATGCCTCTGCAGGTCTGGTACTAGAATCCTTATTAAATCTGATTTCAATGGTACTTGTGGCACCATCATAGTCAATCCAAACATGGTACTGACTTCCATTATCTAAGGTATTAGTATAAGAAAGTGTTGTTGTAGCTAAAGAGGCAGCTGATCCGTTAGTATTGATTCCAATATGATTATTATTTGGATCAGCAGTACCACTGTCATATGTATCAAATTCAATGCTCAAAGAGAGAGATATACCTTTAGTACCTTGTTCTGCTGTTGACCTTCCTAATGCGGTATTACCATCCGGATCTGCCTGTATTGTATACGTCAAACCCTCACCGCCATCACTACTTGACCATGTTGTTGCGGGATCTGAAATCCTGAAAACAAAGTATGTACTAAACGAATTACTATTTTCAAGCTTTATCATCCTTTTGGTAAACGCACTTGAAAACTGATCTTCTAACGACTCATTCAATCTTAATACCTGAGTTCCACTATAATCTGCATACACAGAATCCCCATTAAGCTGCAAAAGATTAGTGGATTGAAAATCATCATATTTCAAAGTCAATGGTACTGAATCCGCTGCATAAACGACATGTTGGTCTGGATTAAATAAAGATTGGGTATGTAGATATGTAAAAAGTAATGCAAAAACTAAGAACGGAACAAAAACTCGTTTAACAAAAGTACCCTTATGCACAATCATTCCTCCTTGAATTCATTTGTCATTTTTTTATATTAAATCAAAACTTTGCAACCTGAGTTTCAAAAAATTTGATTTACATTTTGCATAGAAAAATAATGTTCCTCTGTTCAGAAAGCATAACCTTCCACAATGGACTTTGTAACTGAAATATTGTATATGTTTTTGGGATCGCCAAATTATTGATATTATATAACCTATGTGGTAACACTTAATAATATCGGCAATTCTTGCTAGATTCTTAATACTTGAAAAAACACTGAATTGAGCATAGAAGCTTTATTCAGTTTGAATATATAAATATTGACTGGGTGCATGTAATTTAAGTGAAGAATATTTTTCTTTTCATTCCAACATGTTGGAAACAAGGGAACAAAGCACCTTTGAAAAGCAACAAATAATGTTCTAACATATCCTTGTAAATAAATTTTATGGG
>Ga0207721_100220_pt1 | contig 20067 bp, 21 predicted proteins | sample TtaePargueraPR_3_FD_187756 | JGI IMG/M metagenome (GOLD analysis project Ga0207721, IMG submission 187756) | Aerobic enrichment media microbial communities from Bioluminiscent Bay, La Parguera, Puerto Rico - Tt and P2 (1) (SPAdes) | ecosystem: Environmental > Aquatic > Marine > Unclassified ...
TCAACACCGTTTTTCTTGTCAATCTCTGGCTTAAAACCGTCGATTTTTCATCCCGCCGTTTTTGGCGGCGGATTTATTATGTTACCAAACGCGAAGGGCGTTTGTCAACACTTTGTTCCTGTCAATCTTTGGCTTCAAGTCTTCGATTTCTCAAGGTTCATATCCCGCCGTTTTGCGGCGGAGTTCGTATGTTACCAGACGCCATGAGCGTTTGTCAACACCGTTCGGATTGGTACTTTCCGGCACTTTCGCCCCTTTGCACCTGTCCGTTTTGCGCTTCGCCGTTTAGCGAGCGCTCAAATATACTATCAAACCTGCTTCCTGTTGTCAACGCTTTTATTCTCCGTTTTGAATAAAAATATGTTGCTGTCTTTAATCGTAATACAGCCTGCTTGCGCACATCATTATTAGATAGATTTTGTCGGCGTTCTCCTGCTGACAATATGCGAATGACGCATTTGACAATAACAACAAAGCTCTTTATATATATTAGTAGATTTTAACCATGGATCTCTTTTATAATCTTCAACGACTATACACACATTAAAATAATTAATTATTATATTAACATTTTTAATTATGTTGTTGAAATTGTTAATTATTTGTAGTATAAATAAGTTATAAATTAATGAGGAGCTAGACAAATGAAACACAAAGCACCATCCGCCTGCCCTGTTTGCGGCGGCGCATACGAAATCTCTCGGCTCACATGCCAGAAATGCGAAAGCGAACTCGGCGGTCATTTTACGGGATGCGATTTTTGCAGCTTAACCAACGATGAAGCGCTTTTCGTCCTTACATTCTTAAAATGCCGCGGAAGCATAAAAGATGTCGAGAAGGAGCTTGGGATCTCATACCCCACTGTTCGGAGCCGGCTGGACGCCGTCCTTGAACATCTGGGGCTCAAAAGCACGGCCTCCTCCGATGAGATCAAGGAAGAGCGCCAGTTAATATTAAACCGACTGGAAAACGGCGAAATTACCGCCGACCAGGCAGCTGAGTTATTAAAAAATTTATTATAGAAAGTTGAGGAAAAAAAATGAACGAAGAAGTCTTAAAGGTATTGGAAATGGTGCGCGAAGGTAAGATCTCGCCCGAAGAAGGAGAGAAGTTGCTTTCCGCCATGGGCACTCAAGCGCCTGTTAAAAAGACAGGCAAGAAAAACTCCATGCTGCGCGTCCGCGTGGATGTGAAAGACCCTGACAAAAAAGAGCAGGCACGGGTCAACGTCAATGTTCCGCTGACTCTGGCAAAAAAAGCGTTAGGCCTTATGTCTTTAGTTCCCAAAGATGTAAAAAAAGAATTGGCAGAGCAAGGCATCAACCTTGACGAAATCAACTTAAAGGAGCTCATCGAGCTGTTTGAAGACGGCGAGATAAGCGAGGAGCTAGTGAACGTGGACGCCGGAGACGATGTTCAGGGAGCGAAGGTGAGAGTGTATGTCGACTAGAAAGAACAGCCTTGTGATCGCCACCGTGCGCATCGGCTTCTTTCCGATCGTTGTGATACTCCCATTCAGATGCTTAGCCGAAGTGATCGAAGGATTGTCCGATCTATTGTCTCTGTTTCAGTTTGTCAGCCAAAAGGTTCAGTCTGCCATGTCATTCCTTGAACAGCTTATCGCACAAATCAAGGAATACGGCCCCTTGGATCTGGCAAATGTGGATGTTCGCTCACCCGAAGCGAACGTCAGAGTCAGATTGCTGTTGAGGTGATGAATATGAAATTCTTTATACGTTATTCAACCAAGGCTGTGCTTTACTATCTTATCATCCTGGGCGCATGGGCTATCGGCTTGCTGCCCGGCACGGCACTGACGGCGCTTTGGGCAGCGCTTATGCTGGCACTGGTAAACATGGTACTTCGTCCGATATTCGTTTGCATCGCACTGCCGTTTAATTTTATCACGTTCGGTCTTGCAAGCGTCTTTGCAAATCTGCTCTCTCTCGTCATCGCCAACGCCATTATCGGCGGCCCGATCACCGCCGGTTTCTGGGCTATGCTGCTTGTGGCATTGGTCATCATGCTGGCAGACGATTGCGTCAGAGCACTGCGCGCAGTGATAAAAGCTAAGCAAACATCTTTATAATTCAAAAAAATGAACAAAAATCGATATTTTAGCTCGGCAACAAGCATACCGGATCGCTAATGCCAAGCCGATATAAACACAAAGAGCGGGTCTCCCCGCTCTTCATGCTGTGTATCTTTTATGCAAAAAGCCTTCAAGCCTTTACGCCGAATTGCCGTTATTAAGCCATCTTGAGCAAACAATCAAAATTCTTAACAACATCGGGTGTTCAAGTTTATTTTTTCACAATCTATGACGGAAAAAAATCGCAAACTTGCAGGCTTGCGAACATCAACTTCTCACCCTTATTTGATTATTCTACATAAATTCCTTTTCTCCTGCCGCTTTTAAAAAATAATCCGTATCTTTTTTTAAAACAGATGCGATTTCCTCAAAATCTCTGACGCTTAACATTTCGGCTCTTGCGTTTTCATCAATCCCTGCTTTATGAAGCACACCCGAAGCCGCCTCAGATGAAAGGCCAAAGCTCTGACGCAAGTTGCTTTTTACGGTTTTTCTGCGCATGGCAAACAAACTTTTCACTGTTTTCAGGTAGGCATTATCGTCTTCGCCGCCAGCTTTTCGGTTAACACTAAGCTGTACCACTGCCGAGGCCACATCCGGCCTTGGATAAAAACAACCCGACGATACATTAAAAAGCAGCTTTGGCTCGGCAAAATAGCCAACCGCCGCACTGATGGCGCCATAGTCACGGCTGCCCGGCTTTGCACAAAGCCGTTCTGCAACCTCTTTTTGCACCATGACAGTGATAGAGACGATGTTAAGCTTTGTTTCCACGAGCTTCATGATACACGGTGACGTGATGTAATATGGCAGATTCGCCGCCACATACACGTCTTTATCCTTGAAAAGACCGTCTAAATCGTTAATAAGATCAGCCTTGAGAAAATCTTGATGAAACAAATGAAAACGGGTTTCCTGTGCAAACATATCGCGCAGCGCCGCAGACAGCCCTGCATCGATCTCATAAGCGGCAACAGTCGATGCGCGCCCAAGCAGACGGCTTGTCAGCGCGCCCATACCGGGCCCGATCTCCAGCACGCATGCGCCGCCTGGCACCGCCGCCTCAGCAATATGATCGGCAATGTTGCCGTCAATCAAAAAGTTTTGGCCGAACCGCTTTAAAGGCGCCACCTGATATTTTTCCATGAGCGCTTTTAGAACCGTCGGCGATGTAACGTTATTTTTCATTTCACGAGTATATCATACTTTTTATACACAAGATAGGAATTCGGCATACATCATCATTTTTCTCAGATACAACAGTAAATATGCTCGTTTTCAAGCCAATAATGAAGGATGGTTTACAATTCGTAATATTTTATTACTAAGTTGTTACAAATGTTTGACAAGCAGGTTTCAATGTTGTATAATGAGTCCGTGGTTAAGAGAGCCACCCAAAACAGCACCACCACCACCAATAATAATATACTATGTTTAAAGCCTTTGCAGTTCGCTGCGAAGGCTTTAAACTTTATTGCGCAACAAAACAACGACTCTCACTCGTCTTCAGACGTCTCCAATCGAGCCGTTGCTAATATAGGAGGAATGGTTCTCTTTATTCAGATGTTGAATCGGACTGCTTGGGATCGCGGAACTTTTCACCCACTTCCGATGGATTGAGTCTTTTGCGAATTTCCGGCAGCTGCTTGGCTTCGCGTGTCAGCTTGATTGCATAAGAGGCTTCATCTTTTGCATTATTGCCGATTTCTGTGTCTTCTGTGTTTTCCAAGGCAATAGGTTTGGACTTCTGTATTTCCTCGGTCAGTTTGTTCATCTCATACAGCCTGTTTGTCACCGGCTGTGACCGAATCAATTCATATAAATTATCCACTCCTTTTTCCTCCTTTCACCCAGTTTTTCATGACGCCAACGAGATCGTGTCTCATATTATTTGCCAAATAAAATATCCTTACATGGAGCAAGGACAACCAGCTGCGTATACGTTGCGGCCCGGCTGTCATAGCTTCGCTGCTTTAGACCCGCGGCTTTGCGTCCTTGCCTTTCGGCAAGTTTGCCCATTTATTTTTATATCGGTATTTTCGTGAAAAGCTTTAGCTTTTTTTATCTGCGCACTTTTTTTATCTATTTTAACTGATGTTGGCTGTCATACTATCATAAACGGCTATCCTTTCGCATCGCTGGTAAATAAAATGCCTTCTATAATATCTCAATAGAAGGCTTTGTAAACTAACAACTCAATAATCAATATCCATTCTGATGCTCTGCGGCCTCTGCATCCGCTTTCGTTTCATGCACTGTTCCGCGCGGATGCTGAGGCGGTGCGTAAATCGAATATAGCTGTAGCGGCATTTTTCCCGTGTTAATAAGGTTATGCCATTTACCTGCAGGTATGATAAACGCATAATCCGCAGAGACATTCTTTTGAAAACTGAGATTATCCTTTCGATTTCCCATTCTCACGATGCCCCGTCCTTCTTCAATTCGTATAAACTGGTCAAGATCAGGATGAATCTCTAAGCCGATATCCTCGCCGGGTTTGATACTCATTAATGTCAATTGTAAATGCTGCCCCGTCCAAAGCGCGGTCCGAAATGTATTATTTAGCTTAGTCACTTCTTCGATATTGACAACAAACGGCTCGGGTCCATAGTCTTTAAGCCTTGCATTCCGAAATCCATTTTGATTCATCCGCCCATGCGTCGCCTGTGTGTATGAATGGTTATTCATGTAGCTTGCGTTGCCTTTGGACATATATTGATCATCCATATAAGGCCTGCCTCCATACCGATCATACATGCCTCTCACTCCTTTCTTCATTTTCCCTTTTATCATATGCGAGGCAGGCACAGGTTGTTTTTACTGACGGTCAATCAGCACACCTTCACGCATGATAAACTGCTCATAAAATGAAAAGGCCGCCGCAGAGAATCAGCTCCGCAGTGACCTTTTTATTATCTGTCTTATGCTATTGCCTGCTTAATGGATAATCTTTGGCTCTCCCGGCTCTTCAGGCTTCTTTGGCTCTTCCTTTTCATCCTTCACCGTTTTTTCGAAAGGCGGGAGCTCTTCACCGTTCCAGAGCTTTGCAAATTCTTCACCGTCAATCTTCTCGCGCTCAATGAGCACCGCCGCAACCTTATGAAGAACTTCCTCTTTTCCCTTTAGAATTTCCTCCGCCTTGACAAAGGCATTGTCGAGTATTTTCTTTGTCTCCACATCGATCTTATAAGCAAGGTCTTCCGAATACGTTTTGGTATGCCCGATCTCCTTGCCTAGGAACAGCTCCTGATTGCTGCCAAGGAAGAACGGACCGATTTCATCGCTCATACCAAATTTGATGACCATATTGCGTGCCATATCCGACGCCCGCTGAAGATCGCTCACGGCACCCGTGCTCACATCGCCGAGTATCAGCCGCTCTGCCGCTCTGCCGCCCAGCATCATTGTGATGTCGGCCAGCAGCTTGCTCTTGAACACATGTTGATTGTCTTCCTCAGGCAGCGTCATGGTATAGCCTGCCGCCATACCTCTTGGGATAATAGACACCTCATGAACAGGGTCGCACTCTGGCTGCGCTTTGGCGCAGATCGCATGCCCCACCTCATGATATGCCGTGCATTTCTTATCCTTTTCGGTGATCACGCGGGATTTCTTTTCCGGCCCGGCGATCACTCGCGTAATGGCTTCCTCCACCTCAAGCATGGTGATTTTGGGCTTCTTGGCGCGCGCCGTGAGTATCGCCGCTTCATTCAGAACGTTTTCCAAGTCTGCGCCGATAAAACCGGGTGTCCGTTTGGCGAGCACCTTTAAGTTCACGTCGTCCGACAGCGGCTTGCCCTTGGCATGCACGCGCAAAATTTCCTCGCGGCCTTTAATATCCGGATAGTTGACAACAATCTGCCTGTCGAAACGGCCCGGACGCAGCAGCGCCGGATCGAGTATATCCTTACGGTTGGTCGCCGCGAGTATGATAATGCCTTCGTTGGTCTGGAAACCATCCATCTCAACGAGCAGCTGATTAAGCGTTTGCTCGCGCTCATCGTGTCCGCCGCCCATGCCGCTGCCTCTCTGGCGCCCCACAGCGTCAATTTCGTCTATAAATAATATACAGGGTGAATTCTTTTTGGCGTTTTCAAACATGTCGCGCACACGTGATGCGCCCACGCCCACAAACATCTCCACAAAATCCGATCCGCTGATGGAGAAAAACGGCACACCCGCTTCGCCCGCAACCGCTTTGGCCAGCAGCGTCTTGCCGCCGCCCGGAGGGCCCACAAGCAGCACGCCCTTGGGTATACGCGCGCCCAGATCTATGAAACGCTTGGGGTTTTTAAGAAAATCGACGATTTCGGCCAGTTCCTCTTTCTCTTCATCCGCACCCGCCACATCAGCAAACGTTTTTCTGTTCTTGTCGCCCATCTGCATGCGTGCACGCGATTTGCCGAAAGAAAGCGCTTTGTTTCCGCTGCCCTGCTGCTGACGCATGATAAAATAGAAGAACAGGATGACAATAGCCGTGGGAATCAAGAACGGCAACAGTGTCTCAAATATGGAAGGCTCCGGCGTGGGTGATACCGTGAAGCTTTCAAAGCCATATTCCAGTGTATTGTCGGCACCCGTAATGGCCTTCATATCCTCATTAAACTGTTCAAGGCTCGGTATATATGTATAGTAATCGTACTCAGCCGGAAATTTATCTTTAACGACCTGCGTCTCTGTTTTGAGCGCATAAAGATCATGATTCATGATCTCGACAGTTCCGATCTGCTTATTTTCCACGTACTTTAAAAAGTCATCGTATTTAATTTTGCGCGAATCAGTTGTATTGGCCGCCGTTAGCCAGTTGATTAAAAGCAATACCACGGCAAAACCAAGTATATATATCAGCGACCCACGAGCTGATTTCTTCAAGTTGCTGTCCTCCTAGTTTTACTTTGTCTGACATTCTATCATATCGTTATGTGCATTTCAATTGACCAGATATGAACGATGTTTAAACAATAATCTTAAAAAAACGGCTTATTGTGATTTATAAACGTCCGGTTTAAGCTCGCCGATATATTTTAAATTACGGTATTTTTCAGCGTAATCCAAGCCGTAGCCCACGATAAAAACGTCCGGCACTTCAAAGCCCACATAGTCCGGTGTGAAATCGACAGTGCGCCTTTCAGGCTTATCGAACAGGCAGCACGTTTTCAGCATCGCGGGATTGCGGGATTTAAGCGTGCTGGTCAAATACTTCAATGTAAGACCCGAATCCACGATGTCCTCTATTATTAGCACATTTTTACCCGAAATGTCCTCTTCAAGATCGTATTGAATGCGCACCGCGCCCGAAGACACCGATGATGAACCATAGCTTGAAACCGACATAAAATTCATATGTACCGGCATATCCAGCTCTCTGACCAGATCCGCATAGAACATCACAGCACCCCTAAGAACCCCTACTGTGAGAATTACCTGTCCTTTAAGATCGTGTCTGATCTGTTCGGCCATCTCCTTAACCCTTGTTTTAAGCTGCTCTTCCGTGTAAAGCACCCGTAAGATGTCATTATGCATTTTCAAATCTCCTCATATTTTATCTTAAAACATTGGCTGTTTTGTTTGACTTTTGACGTTTCTGAAACGCCCACACCCACGACCCAGAATACCTCGCCGCCCCTTGCAAGCACCACGAGATTATCGCGCTGCAAAAGCGGCACTTTTTTATCAGAGAGGTAGTCGCTGAGACGCTTTTTGCCGCCCAATCCCAGCGGATAAATGTAATCTCCCTCACGCCTTGTGCGAAAGCACGCCCCGTTTATGGCTTCGCTGTCGAAATACTCGGAGCCTGACGTAAACCTGACGGCTTCCCGGCAGCGTTCACAGGTAAGCACGATATTTCCAAGCGTATATCGGCCTTCCCCGTCAAAGTCAATTAAAATACTATTATACGTCTTTCCCTTATTTTTGCCAATACTCAGTTTCCCATATTCAACGGCTGCCCATAGACCGTGCGGCAGCTCAATGTATTTGCCGGACAGTCTCTTTTCCGCCAGAACCAGCATATCGTCTACATGGCTCTGCGTCAAATCCTTAAGCCCCCATCGCCGCTGCATCGCCAGCCGAAGCATACGTTTTCTCACAGCAGGCGGCTGGTGAAAAAGCGTATCGATGTTAACGGCCACGCCGTGTTTTGTGTCTTCAATGCCGCCGGCGCTGCGTGCCGCTTCAGCCAATGCACTCTCATCCTCAGCCAGCAGCTTCGCTGTCTGGGCAATATGATTCAGCGCTTTTTCATTGACAGCTTTCAGTCTCGGCAAAATCTCCGCACGGACGAAATTGCGTGTATAGGCGGTATCATCGTTGGTGCTGTCGTGCACATATAAGACGCCGTTTTCTGCCGCGTAAGTCTCGATGTCCTCCCGCGGGATGTCAAGCATCGGCCGGATATAGCGCCCGCGCTTCTCGGGTATGCCGCAAAGCCCTGAAAGACCGCTCCCCCGGCACAGGTTCATGATAACTGTCTCCGCCATATCGCCCGCATGATGAGCCGTGGCGATCACAGCTGCATCCTGTGCATCGAGAAACGCATACCGCGCTTCACGCGCTGCGGTTTCAACAGACAGGCCTTTTTCACGTGACAGCCTCAACACATCCTCGCAGCCCGTGACGCATTTCACGCCGCGCTTTTCACATTCACGCATCACAAAACGCATGTCCTCAAGCGACATTTCTCCCCGAATACCGTGCTCGAAATGAAAAGCCACTATTATTATGTTCATTTCGGTGCGCAAATTGCATAAGATATCAAGCAGCACCATCGAATCGATGCCGCCGCTCACTGCCGCGCCCACGATATCACGCTGATTGATGCCAAATTTGGTAAATTTTTGTCTGACATGCGTTTTCATACGCTTATATTAGCAATTATACCCTTCAGCCGCAAGAGCGCAAAGTATCATTATCACAGAAACACTATTGTTTTTTACTGCTGAAATACACGGCGAGCACCGATATATCCGCGGGAGACACGCCGGAAATGCGCATCGCCTGCCCCAGCGTTTCAGGATGAACGGCATTGAGCTTGGCCGCTGCTTCCAGCCGTAGCCCGCCCAGCGTTGAATAATCAAAATCGGGCGGCAGTTTCTTCTTCTCCATCGACGCAAACCGTGCGACCTGACGCTCCTGCTTTTCGATATAGCCCGCGTACCGAATCTCGGTCTCCACGCACTCAGCCACATCTTGGGGCGCATCCGCGCCGCAGACGGATGCCAAATCAGCATAACCGATGCCCTGACGCGTCAGCAGAGATGCTGCTTTCACAGGGCTTTTAAGTTCGTTCTGCCCTTTGCTTTTCAACAGCGCATTTGCCCTTTGTACATCCACACTGCAGCCGTAAAGCCGCTCTTTTTCCTTTTCCACCGCTTCGCGCTTGCTCATAAACGCGTCGTACCGCTCGTCTGTCACGAGCCCCACGCGGCGGCCCTTCTCGGTCAGACGCACGTCGGCATTATCCTGCCGCAGCAGCAGGCGGTATTCTGCCCTTGCCGTCATCATTCTATATGGCTCGGATGTGCCTTTGGTCACAAGATCATCAATCAGCACGCCTGCGTACGCGTCGCTTCTGCCCAATATCAGCGGCTCGTCCTGCTTGATATACTGCGCGGCATTGATGCCTGCCACGATCCCCTGCGCCGCCGCTTCTTCGTAGCCCGATGTGCCGTTAATCTGCCCGGCGCAGAAAAGACCGCTCACCTCTCTGGATTCCAGCGATAATTTGATGCCCACGGGGTCGATGCAGTCGTATTCAATCGCATATGCCGTGCGCATAAACAGCGCATTCTCCAGCCCCGGTACGCTTCGGTACATTTCCTTCTGCACCTCTTCGGGCAGCGACGAACTCATGCCCTGAATGTACATTTCGTTTGTCCATTCGCCCTCGGGTTCAATGAATATCTGATGGCGTTCCCTGTGCGGAAACTTAACCACCTTATCTTCGATAGACGGGCAATAACGCGGCCCTGTGCCTTCTATTGTGCCGCCGAAAAGCGGGCTGCGGTGAATATTGCGCCGTATTATCTCGTGCGTTTTCTCCGTGGTGTATGTCAGATAGCACGGATGCTGCTTCTTGGGTGCATCCTTCGTCAAGAACGAATGATACTGTGGATTATCATCACCGTATTGCGGTTCAGTCTTTGAAAAGTCGATACTGCGTTTATCCACGCGCGCGGGCGTTCCCGTTTTAAACCGCTGCACTTTAAACCCCAGCTCTGCAAGGCTGAGCTTATCCGCAGGCGCCAAGCCAGATGGGCCTGCAAACACGCTGTGTTCGCCGATGATCACGCGACCCTTTAGATATACACCCGTACAAAGCACAACAGCCTTGGCTTCATAGCATGCACCCAGATTCGTTTCCACGCCGCAAACGCGGCCGCTCTTTGTATTGACGCGGGATACCTCCGCGCTTGCAATATCGAGGTTGTCGGTGTTCTCCAGTGTCCATTTCATCACGCGCTGATACAGCTTTTTATCCTGCTGTGAACGCAAAGACTGCACCGCCGCCCCCTTGGAAGTGCCGAGCAGCTTGATCTGCATATATGCCGCGTCGGCACACAGCCCCATCTGTCCGCCCAACGCATCAATTTCGCGCACAAGATGCCCTTTGCTTGTGCCGCCGATGGAAGGATTGCATGCCATCAGCGCAATGCCGTCTAGGTTGATTGTCAGCAGCAGTGTTTTGAGCCCCATACGTGCGGGTGCCAGCGCCGCCTCACACCCTGCGTGACCTGCACCCACCACAATCACATCGTATTTACCTGCAACGTATCCCATGTCTATTTCCCCAAACAAAATGTATCAAAAATGTTGTTGATAATCTCTTCAGCCGCGGTCACACCCGTGATTTCGCCAAGCCTATCCCACGCTTCCTTGATATCAATCGTCACGCAGTCAAGATCTGCTGTGTCGAACGCAAGCGCCGCCGCTTCGAGGCTCTGCGCCGCTGTACCCAGCAGCTGCCAATGCCGTTCGTTAGTCACCACCACATCATCCGACTCGCCAAACTCGGGCAGTTTTATGGCATCCAGCAGCGTGTCTCTCCCAAAGCCGGTTGCCGCGCTCACTTCCACCGCTTCACATCCAAACGTTTCCCGTACCTCTTCCGGCGTGACCTTGGCTTCAAGGTCGCTCTTGTTAAGCACGGCGATTCGGCTGCCCTCAAGCGCCGAATAAATCTGCGTATCCTCCTGTGTAATCCCCGCCGCGCGGTCAATCACAAAAAATTTAAGATCTGCGTCTTTAGCCGCGTTTCTTGCGCGCTGGATACCGATTCTCTCCACCTCGTCGGCATCACCGCGAATGCCCGCCGTGTCAATAATCCGTACGGGAAACCCGTCCTTGATAATCACATCGTCCACCACATCGCGTGTGGTGCCGGGAACTGCTGTCACAATCGCACGGTCTTTATCCAGCAGCATGTTGAAAAGCGAAGACTTGCCCACGTTGGGCCGCCCCACTATTGCCACACCAAAGCCGCTGCCCAGCATGCGTCCGGAAGCGAACGTATCGGCAAGCCGCTGCGCGCCCAGCCGCGCGCTTTCAATCAGCGGCATGGCATCCCTTTGTATATCCGCTTCAATATCTTCCTCCGGATATTCAATGCCCGCCTCGATAATGGCAAGCGCATCCGTGAGTTTCTTTTGTATGGCCGTTATCCTATCAAACAGGCCGCCCGAAAGCTGGCGCAGCGCGGCATCCGCCGCCGCCACCGAATTCGCGCCAATAAGCTCCATTACCGCACCCGCCGCGCTTAAGTCCATCTTGCCCGCCAAAAATGCACGCTGTGTAAACTCTCCGGGGGCTGCCAGCCGCGCACCGTTTTTAGACAGCGCAGCGAGCACGCGCGACAGCGTCACGCGGCCGCCATGGCCGTAGATTTCAGCCATGTTTTCACCCGTGTAGCTGCGCGGTGCATAAAAGCATGTCGCCATCACGTCGTCAACAAGCCTGCTTTCATCCTCTATATATCCCCGATAAAGCCGCGCATGCTGCTTTTGCTCTTTGCCGCGGAAAACCGCATTCAGCACTTTATGCGCATCCGGCCCTGAAATACGCACCACGGCAATCGCACCGCCGCTCGGCGTGGCAGGCGCGTATATCGTATCATTATCCATAATATCTCCTTTTTTCAGGGCTAATCATACCACAGTTTCTCGTGTTTTGCACATAGGCGCTTGACTCTGCAATGACGTGTGATTGCCGCCCTCATATAGTATTTCCAACCGGCGGCAATAAAAAAGCTGCCGCTCTTGCGACAGCTTTTTTGAGAGATGATTGAAACCTACATTTTGAGCACAAAGTCTGCATAGCCCACTGTGCCATGCTCGCCCATGTCGAGACCCATGATTTCTTCTTCCTTGGAAACCCTGAGGCCAACCGTGTGCTTGATACCCAGAAACAATCCGAGCGCGAGAACAACCGTCCACACCGCGTATGCGATGACACCGATGGCCTGCACAGCGAGAAGATCGAAGGATCCTGTGGCGATAAGGCCGCCGTCTGTGGCAAACACGCCGACCAGCAGTGTACCCACAACACCGCTGAAGCAGTGAACCGGAACCGCACCCACCGGGTCGTCGATCTTGAGAACCTTCTCAATGAACGGAACGCCTGCCACGATCACGACACCCGCGATTGCGCCGATCGCGATGGATCCCCACATGCTGACCGCCGCACAGCCTGCCGTGATGGCCACAAGGCCGCCCAGCGCGCCGTTAAGTGTCATCGACACATCCGGCTTGCCGTACTTAATCCAAGTAATGATCATAACCGTCAGTGCGCCGGCCGCCGCTGCGAGGTTGGTCGTCATGGCAATATGACCAATGCTCTCATCCAAAGCCAGTGTGGAACCGGGGTTGAACCCGAACCAACCGAACCAGAGAATAAACACACCGAGGGCACCGATAACGATATTGTGGCCCGGTATCGCGTTGGGCGTGCCATCTTCTTTAAACTTGCCGATACGAGGTCCAAGAATCGCCGCACCCACGAGAGCGCACCAACCGCCTACGGAGTGAACAAGCGTAGAGCCTGCGAAGTCAACCATGCCGGTCCAGTTGCCGATTGTGAGTGTCGAGAGCCAGCCGCCGCCCCACAGCCAATGTCCGGCAATGGGATAAATGATCATACTGATCACCGCGCTGTATATGATGTATGAGGAGAACTTTGTTCTTTCAGCCATCGCGCCCGATACGATCGTGGCAGCCGTTGCGCAGAACACTGTCTGGAATATGATCGACACAGGCGTGTCTGTCAGCGCCGGATCGATAAACTTGCTGCCGCCGATAAGACCCGCAATGTCGTCGCCGTACATCAGGCCGTAGCCAACCACGAAGAACAGGAGCGAACCAATAGAGAAGTCCATCAGGTTCTTCATGATGATATTGCTTGAGTTCTTCGCACGTGTGAAGCCAGCTTCAACCATTGCGAATCCGGCCTGCATGAAGAACACGAGAATCGCCGCGATAAGCACCCATAGCGTATCGAGCGTCTCCACCTTTGCCAATAATTCTTCAGTCATTTGTTATTTCCACCTTTCAAAAATCAAAACTTATTATTGCTTGCCGTGCTAATGCTGTTTGTCGTTTGAAACAAAAAAACCGCACAATAAAAGCTTAAAAACTTTCACTGCCGGTTCTGCTTCGAGCCAGTCTATTACCCAATATTTTTACCGATTTTTGCGCTAACTTTTACAGCGCGATGTCTCCCTTTTCGCCGGTTCTGACCCTTACGGCATTATCGATCGGTATCACGAAAATTTTGCCGTCGCCGACTTCACCGGTTTTGATTTTCTCAATGATGGCATCAACCAATGCATCAACCATGCTGTCAGAAACCACCACTTCAATTTTGAGCTTGTGTAGGAGGTTAATCACCATCTCAGTGCCTCTGTACACTTCCTTTTTGCCCTTTTGTGCGCCGCAGCCCAGCACGGATGAAACTGTCATGCCGCCTGCGCCCACACTTTCCACAACTGCCTTGACCTTTTCCATCATCTCAGGACGAACTACCATTTCTACTTTTTTCATAATTTCACCCCTTTATGTTTTCTGCGACAGCTCTACGATCTTCAGTGCGATATCGCGCATCGCGACTCTTGAATCCATACTCATCTTTTGTATCCTGCGATAAGCCTCACCTTCCGAAATGCTTTTGCGTTTCATCAGTATGCCTTTCGCTTTTTCAACAATCTTTCTGTCTTCCAGACCCTTTTTAAGCTGATTAAGCTCCCTTTCCATCTTGCCCATGCGCCGCCTGTTCTGAAGCACGGTATCGATGGTACTCAGCAGCGCAATTCGATTGATGGGCTTTAGCAGCAGCGTGATATCATAGTCCTCAACGATCGACACACAGAAATCTCTTTGTGTGTTCGTGATGAATAATACGATGCTGCATAGGTTCTCATCGCCAATGATTGTGGCCACTTCAAGGCCGGTGACATCAGGCATCTCAAAGTTGACAAGCAATATGTCCGGCGGACCGGTACGAACCTTTCTGATGGTTTCGTTTCCGGATGTGCAAATATCGACAGAAAAACCGTTTCGCTGTAACGCATATTTAATTTTTTCAGCAGCCTGCACATTTTGCATAGCCACTGTGATTTGTGCTTTATCCATACCCCGCTCCGTCGTCGCAGCCGGTCATACGGCCGATTGAATTTGTCATCCTTTTATTATTATTCTTCCCAATAAAGAAAAGACGTTTATCCAAGAGTCATTTCTCTGAACAAACGTCATTGTTTCTTCGTATCTAGCCCTATTATAACATACCGTATTCAAAATGCAAGTGTTTTTTTGCAACTTATTCATTTATTAAATTCAATATTTGCAAACCGCCTGCGCTTTTTACTATTTAATTGCTAAAAAATGCAGTTTGGCTTGTTCGCTCTTGCAATTTTAAATATCGTCAACAACTTTTTTAGGCACTTTGGAGAAAAGCGGGCTTACCGATTCCTTCTCGTGGATACGCAGAACCGCCTCTGCAAACAACGGCGCCACCGAGACAGACACGAATTTACTGCTCTTTGTAATTATCGGATTCTGAACACTGTCGGTACCTACCACCATCTCTATCGGGCTTTCTTCAATGGCCTTAAGCCCCTTTTCACGTACGATGACGTGCGACAGACATGCGATAATACGCTTTGCTCCGTGTTTTTTGAGCGCATAGGCCGTGTCTACCAATGTCCCGCCGGATACCGTGAAGTCGTCAACGATCATGCAGTTCTTGTCCTTCACATCCCCGATGATGGAAAGCACATGCGCATTCTCGTCATGGCCGTACCGCGTCTTATCGCCAATGGCCACGGGAGCATGCAGATAATCCGCATATTTACGCGCTGTTTTGGCATAGCCGGCATCGGGCGATACCACACAGATATTCTCCATGATATCGAGGCCCTTCACATATTCGCACATGATCGGCAGTGAAAGCAGGTGATCCACGGGCTTTTTAAAAAAGCCTTGTACCTGGGCGCTGTGAAGGTCCATCACAACAATCCTGTCGGCACCGGCCAATTCAATGCTTTCTGCACACACACGTGCTCGTATTGATACACGGGGTTCGTCTTTTTTATCGCCTTTTGCATAGCTGAAATACGGCACCAGCGCCGTGACGGAATTCGCGCTTGCACGCTTTAACGCGTCCATCCAGAACAGTATTTCCACAAGCTCATTGTTGGGATTCATACCGATCGGCTGAACCACATAGACATCCTTATTTCTGACTGTTTCCTTGATTCGTAAAAAAATGTTACCGTCGGAAAATGTGATAACTTCGGAGTCCCCCAGATCATTGCCGAGATATTTGCACATTTTTTTCGCAAAAGGCATGCCTGAGGAACCTGCAAATATCTTTATGTCGCTGTCAAAGGAATTCAATTACTTTACCCACCTTAATCGATTTATCCCTGTCCCGCGCATATTGTAGCACTTATACGTGGCACAATCAATATCTATACAGCATGTAATTATGACCTTTTTTCACTTTCTTTGATCAAAACGAACATGCTTTCTTCCAAATAATAACTTGTTCGCATTTCTTCTCCAATACCGACCCTTGGTGTAGAACTGCCATGAAAGTCGCTCCCCGCCGTGACAAAAAGACCCATCTGCCTTGCCGTACTTTCGTATTCGATACATTGTCCGTCGGTATGGGCAGGATGATACGCTTCGATGCCCCAAAACCCCATTTCCTTCAATTGCGGCATCAGCCTGCTTAGCTGACTGCCGCCCAGCAGCCCCGGATGTGCGAGCACCGGCTTGCCGCCTGCCTCTGATATCAGCTGCGCCGCCCTTAAAACCGTGATCTTCTTCTGCGGTACATAATACGGCGCACGGCTTGAAAGATACCGATCAAACGCATCTGCCACAGATGCGGCAAACCCCTTTTTGACCAGCACCGACGCAATATGCGGCCGTCCGATTACGTCGCCGCCGCATGCTTCTTTTACCTCGGCAATGCTGACCGTCATGCCGTCACGGTTCAGCCGCTCGATGATCTCCATCGCCCTGGTCAGCCGCGAATTCGCCGCCTTTTCCACATGCGTAATCAGCGCTTCGTTGGTGCAGTCGATATCAAGCCCCAGCACATGCACCTCGCCGTCAAGCTGCGCGGCGAGCTCAATGCCCGCAATCGCTCTGACGCCGTTCGTATGATTGATCGCGCCAAACCCGCGGCATTCATCGTGATCCGTGATTGCGAAAACATCCAGCCCTGCCGCCGCCGCGCTTTGCGCCACCTGCTGAGGCGTGAGCTCTCCGTCCGAAAACGTCGTATGAATGTGCAGGTCCGCTTTCATTGCTTTTGTGCCTTTGCATATGCTTTCTTTGTAAAGCGTCTTTCTTCGATAATAAAGCGCTCATGCCGTGCTTCACCGATCTTGTCCCTTTCGTCAAACGCTTCTATATCAAACTTAAGCCTCCTGCCGTCCGTTTCCACAAGCGTGGCCTTGGCCCAAACCTTGATGCCCACAGGCGTTGCCGCCAAATGTGACGTGCTGATATGAATGCCCACAGTCGAATAGCCTTCCGGAAGCTGCGGCTGCACCGCGGTATACGCCGCCTTTTCCATCAGCGCGATCATCATGGGTGTCGCATATACCTCTGCGAGCCCGCTCGCCACCGCCTTTGCCGTATCCTTCATTTCCACAACAGTCTCCGCCTGCGCGCTTAGACCCGGTTTCATTTCAATGTCCATTGTCTGCTCCTTATTGATGTCCTTGGCAGGCCGACGGGTAAACCACCTCGTCCTTATTTACCTTCATGGCGATATGCGGAATGCCTGCCTCTATGTATTCTTCACCGTATTCTTTAAATCCAAACTTTTTGTACAGCGGCACGATGTATGTTTGCGCGCTGATCTCCACAACTTCTGCGCCGGACGTGAACGACTTATAAAGCAGCAGCCTTAAAGCAAGGTCACCGATTTTCTGACCGCGAAATTTCTTCAGCACAGCAAGGCGTCCTATGCGGAATGTGTGTCCGTCATGCCATATACGTCCCGTCGCGGCAGGCTGCTCATCCACATAGATAATCAAATGAAGCGCCTGCGCGTCGTATTCATCGAACTCTTCCTCTTCAGATATTTTCTGTTCCTCAATGAAAACCTCTTGACGTATAAAACGAATTTCGCTTATGTCCTCCATGCCCGGAATAAATGCGCTGGTAATCATGTCTCTCTCCTTATATAAAATCATATCTGCCTTACGGTGCAAGCAGCTCTTTGGCAATCGGAAACTTGACTTGCCCTTCTTCTCCTGCCGCTACATCCACCATCACCACAACAAGACGGTCATAGTAGCCATCCAGCCAGTAGCACGCGAACCAGGAAATCTCTCTGGACTTATCGCTTCCAATCTCAGCAGTGCCCGTTTTTCCCGCCATGGGAACATGATCGATTTTCGCCGGGTGGCCCGTTCCGTGGTTAACCACGTTCTTCATCATGGGTGTTAATATATCAAGGCTTTGCTGCGATACCGCATCTTCTATCCAGACGGTTTTATCTCTTTCACTGAGCGTTATATAATCAAGGCCTTCCGTACGGCAAATCTTTTTAACGAGTATCGGCTGCAAAACATCACCTGTTTTGTTTGCGAATGCCGTATACATGGCCGCGAGCTGTATAGGGGCCAAAACCATCTCGCCTTGTCCATAGCCCATGGTGGCAAGCAGCTGATCCGTCATCATTGTACCCGAATTGACCGCACCCGACGTGTTTACCGGTAGATCGAACGTCATTTCCTGTCCAAACCCAATTCGTTCAAAGTAATCAACAAGCTTATCGGCACCAAGCTGCAATGCGGCAAAAGCAAAATAGATATTATCGGAAGACCGCAATGCGTTCGCCAGCTTGAGTGGAGAACCCGCTTTGTCATTCATGCGTGTGACGCTGACGTTCATTCCTTCGGGCTGCCATTTATTATCTACGATTTGACCATCAAACTCCGTGTCATCCGTAATCACGCCGCCTTCAAGTGCAGCCGTCGCGGTAAACGGTTTGATCACGCTGCCGGGCGGATAGTTTCCCTGTGTCGCCAGCGAATACAGCGGCCGGACTCCGGAGTTAATGTATTCCAGGTTTTCTTCAGACAACGAAAACGTAAACCAGTTATCGTCATAGGAAGGATACTGAGCCATGGCTTCCACGTCGCCGCTGGCAGCGTCCATCACTATCGCCACGCCAGACTGGCCTTCCTCGAGGCTCAAGTTTGTTTCCAGTGCCTCGTAAGCCTTCTGCTGAAGAACAGGGTCAATGGCGAGACGCAGATCCTGCCCCTCCTGCATGGGTACTTCCCAGAGTGTACGTACATTATGGCCCCATTTGTCTTCTATATATACGATCTTGCCGTCTTTGCCGCGAAGCTCGGTTTCATAAGCGGCTTCGAGACCCGTGACGCCCATCTTGTCAGATTCCGTATAGCCCTCCGGCAAATCTTCTGCATCCGGATAACCCATGTATCCGATGATATGCGCCGCGTTTTCTCCTAGCGGGTAGTCTCGGATCGGCGTATACATTTTATCATCTATGCCCAGCCCCGCGACACCCAGTATGCTTTGTCTTTGCGGCTCGGTAAGCTCGTCCGCAAAATATGCGTCTAATTTAACGAACTGCGTCTCGTTCTCCAGCGCTTCGTCATACATTTCCTTCAGCTCCGCCTGCGTCATCTCTGTCAGCGGACACACCACATTGCCCACCGCCGTGATATCCGCCACTTTTGTGGTGTCCATGTACAGCGTATCGGCGTACGTGTTGCGTGCCAGCAGCGTGCCGTCCTCCGCAAATATCTCGCCGCGGTTGGCTTTGAGCGTTTTGATACGCACCGTGCTGCCTTCCCCCATATCGGGGAAAATGAGCGAATAATCCCAGTAAACGCGGTTTCCCTGTTCGTTCCAGACCATTTGAAGTGAAAAGTCGTTGGAAAAGTCCCCATACTCCTCGGTTTTATATGTCGCAGTGTATGTGAAACGGCCGTTTTCATCCGGCCCTGATATGTTGTCAAATGTGATCTCTTTAACCTCGAGGCCTGAAAAGATGTCACTGTATTTTTTAATAAATCCGTCTTTGTCGACAGCAACGGCGGGCTCAGCCTGTTCCCACATGGCTTCATAATCCATCGCCTGCATCGCATCCAGCCAAGACGTGATATTGTATATCGGTTTCTGATCCGAGGTACATGCCGCAAGAAAAAGCACAGCCAGCACACAGATCAGTATTTTTATCATTCGCATGGGCATATCCTCCCAACGCGTATTATACTATGCAGGCTGCAGTATGTACAGCCACGGCAAAGGGCGCATACGGCACATGATAAACTCGCTGATGATTTTTGATGCACACAAAATACGGTTCTATACTATACATTGGGGTAAGAAAAAAAGAAGAGGCATAAATCTTCAAAACCTTGTAGACTAAAGTTACACCACATAACGAGTCGCAAGGAGAGAAATATGCCTCAAGTGGATTATAGCGCG
>Ga0207721_100227_pt1 | contig 18890 bp, 15 predicted proteins | sample TtaePargueraPR_3_FD_187756 | JGI IMG/M metagenome (GOLD analysis project Ga0207721, IMG submission 187756) | Aerobic enrichment media microbial communities from Bioluminiscent Bay, La Parguera, Puerto Rico - Tt and P2 (1) (SPAdes) | ecosystem: Environmental > Aquatic > Marine > Unclassified ...
ACCTTTTTGAACAACCTGCATGCAGTTTCTGGGAAGAGTCAATCAAGCAATACGGGGGAGCTTGCACTCCCCCGTCCTATCTTCTTTCAAACCGACAAAATCATCACGCCATACCGGCCAGCCTCGCTGTAGCTCTCCATCGACTTAGACGGTTCAACGCCATAATTTTTCTATTTGTCGCTTCATTATTGACGCATTGAAGCAGTGATAGACAAGAATGCGCTCAAAACACATAACGCTAATCGTGACTGGTTTCACATGTCAACAAGGTGGATTTCTAAAAATTATCGAAATGGAGCTGTTATGACTTCCACTAAAAGTAAACTTAATACCAATTTTACAACAATAAACAATCATGATGGTGGACAGCCCTTCCCGCCTTGATTAAAGAAGCCTTACCAACTCAATGCTCAATAGCCGACCAACAATAAACTACCACATGACGAATCAGCCAACCGTACTTCTCATCAGCCCTTCCGGCTGGCAGAAGGAAAGCATCAACCTAGGATTGGCGTACCTGGCTTCCTCACTCAACGCAGCCGGTTTCCAAACAAGCATACTCGACTTGAACAGGTACCCGTTGGATGACGAAAACCTGATCGGATACGCCCAGAAACGCAACCCCATTCTCATAGGCATCTCAATCAAAACCGCCACGGCGAGGGAAGGAGCCAGACTTGCAACCCTCTTGCGCGGTCACTGCCCCAGAGCACACATATCCTGTGGCGGCCCACACATGACCTTGTGCGCCGAACAATTCCTGACAGAGTCTCCCCATATCGACTCCGGAATCGTGAGTGAGGGCGAGCACGCCATCGTGGAACTGGCCAAAGCTATCCGAGACAAGGGCGACATATGTGAAATTCCAAACATTGCCTGGCGAAATAGGGATAAGGTTGTAGTCAACAGCTGGAAACCGCCACAGGACCTCAACATACTTCCGTTCCCGGACCTTGACGCCATTGAGGGCTTTTCATGGGAAAATTTCCGGTACCCCATCGTCACCAGCCGAGGATGCCCCTTTGACTGCATATACTGCTGCGTCAACAAACTCACCGGCTCAAGAAAATGGCGATTCAGAAAGCCGGAAAACGTCGTGCAGGAGCTTGAAACCGTTGTCAGGGACAAAGGAATCACCCATTTCGAAATATGGGACGACAACTTCACCCTCGACCTGAAGCGTGCAAAACAAATCTGCCGCCTGATGACGGAGAAGGAACTCAACCTCTCATGGTATTGCCACAACGGGATACGCGCAGACAGGATCGACCTTGAACTGGCAAAGCTGATGAAGCAGGCCGGATGCACCAGTGTCGCCTTCGGTATCGAGAGCGGCAACCCGAAAACCTTCGACTCCATCAAGAAAGGTGAACCGCTCTCCGCCGTCGTAGAGGCCGTCAGATTGGTCAAAAAAGTCGGAATCAATGCTGTGGGCTATTTCATCATCGGGCTGCCGGGCGACAATCTCGAACGTTTCATTGAAACCGTCCGCTTCCAGCGTAAGCTCAAGCTACATCATTACGTTTTCGGCATGCTCATCCCATACCCGCACACCGAAGTGTGGGATATGGTGGAACAAAATGGAACCATGTTTTGCGAAATCACCGAAACCCAACATTTCAGCGATGACATCGTCCCCATATCCTTTGAACTGCCGAGCTTCCCGAAAGAGGACATGGTACGGGCTTTCTACATTGCCAAATACTTCGACCTGCTGGAAACGGTGGATGGAATCCGCAAACGGCAGGCCGCTCGAGCCGTTTACATGGCGACTTCGGATATCGTGCCCTCTCTGGCCGGAATGATCATCGCCGCAGGAACGGACATAGAGCACATCGTTGTGGGGGCTGACGAAGCAACTGTTCGGGCGGAACCTTCTTTTGTACAGGTTCCGGAAAACTCCCACATCACTTTCCGCTCATCCCTCGGCAAAGACCTCATCACCGGCGAATCCGTTATCGTCTGCCGCAGCCTGGATATTCCCAAAGAAATCTTGTTCGGCAACAGCGGGCTGGTCCTTATCGACCCGACCCGCCATCTGCATAATGTCATCAGGGTGCGCAAACCCATGCTTTCGCTCCCGTTGGTCCCAACTTTGATCCTTTCCGGCCTGGGTATCCTGCTGAATATCAGCTACCTGTTCAAAATCTATGGATATGAAAAAATCAAGGAAGTCATCAAAATACAAGTGGGCAACAGAATCTCGGTCCGTTACCACCGCTGTCGCCAGTTGCTGAAGGCCATCCCAGTGCGTCCAAGGCATAACTCCTCAAGATTGGAGCGCCTCAAATTACCTATTGAAATGGCTAAGAACATGCTCGCAGGTTGGCTTCTGAATGAATTCCGGTCTCTCAGCCCCAAAAAACGGAACAGGATAAGCGCACTATTAGCAAAAGCCGCGCTGTTCCGACAGGCACACCAGTTTGTGTTCCTCAAGGTACGTCTTAAAAATCGTCAGGCCTCAAAAAATAAATTCCCATACGATGATCATTCTTCATATTTGTGATTGGTATACACCCATAGGCGGAGCAGAAAAGCTACTCTTCGACACTCTGGCCGCGCTGGAGGACCAGGGGCACACCAATATTGTCGTTTACAACGACCATGCAGACCAGCGCCCGTCAGGTCTGCGGACGGAATATGCTGTCGCTGCACTCGAATTTTTCGTTTATTTCCAACCGGGTATTGTGACACTATCCAAACAGTCCATCCCCAGACTCAAGGAAATAATTCGGAAGCACAAGCCGGATGTCTGTCACATTCACAATTTCCAGAACCCCTTTGTCACCGAATTCCTGATGGAAACACTACCGTGCGTGCGTTCCATCCATGACCCCAGACTCTACTGCTTCACGAATTGGCGGCTGCTCCCCGACAAAAGTGTTTGCCCTCATGCAATGGGCCCGGAATGCGTCCGACAAGGCTGCCTTTCATCCAGCTCTGTTCCAAAGACAGATTTCGATAAAAACGCCCCATGGGTACTCAAACACCACGAGCTGCACAAACGCATGCCGGTCCTCATCTGCGAAAGCAGGGCGCAAATCGACTGCATGATGCAAAACGGTTTTAAGCCGGAGCAGATCGCATGGCTTCCCAATTTCACGCCGCTGCAACCTGTCAGCGAAGTCCGGGCCTTCACCCGCAAACACTTCGACGTCTCAGAACGCATGGTGCTTTTTGTCGGAAGAGCGTCCCACGAAAAGGGAATCCATGTTCTCATCGAGGCGTGCAAATATCTGACCTGCGACTGCAAGGTGGTAATCATTACGGTGGGTCCCCTGCTTGATCAAATCCGGGAACAGGCGGCGGCACTTTCCGACAGAATTGAAGTCATACCCGGATTGCCTTATGAACAAACCAGAGAATACTACGCACGAGCGGCCATTGTGGTCATCCCCTCGGTCTGGCTGGAAAATTTCTGTTTGGTCGGCCTGGAGACCCATGCATGCATGAAACCCGTGATCGGTTCCAGAATCGGCGGCATTCCGGACTGGCTTGAGGACGGTAAAACGGGCTGGCTCTTCAATCCCGGCGATCCGCAAGACCTGGCGACCAAAATCGACCGAGCCTTTGAAGACACGGCACGGTTGAAAAAAATGGGTGAAGAGGCATACCAACGAATTATGACCTACTACAACAAAGATCTCTACACTGCCCGTCTGGAAAAAATCTATGAACTCGGCATGAAGCGTTTCGAACTCCACTGGGCCAGATAAGAATGAAAGCCGCATACGTCAAAACACGAAATAAAGTCCAAATCCGTGACGTGGAAGCCCCCACTCCTTCTACCGGAGAAGTGGTCTTGCAGGTTGAGGGTTGTGGCATTTGTGGAAGTGATTTTCTGGAGGCCGACTCCTGGGCGAAGAAATGGAAACGCTTCGGCCACGAAATAGCGGGGAGAATCATTGCCGTGGGGACTGATGTCGAGGACTTTGCGCAGGGCGACCAAGTGGCACTCGGCCTTTCTGCGCCATGCGGCCAATGCCCTCACTGCCTGGCGGGAATCCCTCGCCACTGCACTTCCCTGCTCATAGCCGAACAGGGTGGATTCGCAGAACAGCTGCTTGTCCCTGACCCGAGGTTGCTTTACAAGGCCCCGGAACCAATGGATCCATCCCTCCTTATTTTCGCAGAGCCCCTTACCGTGCTGCTGGACGCCTTTCATACGGTTGGACTCAAAAAAAACGACCGTCTTGCGGTTGTGGGTGGCGGCTTCATTGCCTGTCTAGGTATTTTGGTTGCAAAGTCCCTTGGCATTACTTCCGTGCTTTCACTCAGCAGATCTTCACACCCTGGTCTAACGGCCTGCATCGACGCTGCAAAAGGGGAAGATTTCCAATGGAACAAAGTTGCGGGAGTAACTACTTCGGCCCCCAGTGAATTCATGGCTCGCCTGGGGCAGGGGCCGGGTCGGAGAGTGATTCTTCATACGGCTCCGGCACGCTACATACTCAACTATTTCGACATGCTGCCGTTCGACACGACAGTCCTGAACATTGGTCTTTCCGCAAAGGCCAAAGAAAACATACTCAAGATCGACGCATCCAAACTCATCTTCAAACGTATCCAGATCATGAGCGGCTTCCCTGTGCCATGCCTGTATCTTGAAGAAGCGATAAAACTCCTGTGTCGCAACAGAAAACTTTTCTCTCTTCTGTCTCCGGAAAAAGTCATATTGAAAGACCTGCCGGCCATCATCTCCTCCAGGCCAAAACATAAACGGAAGATCATGGTCGTACCAGGATCCTCCTCAAGAAACAGGAACCGACAGCAGTGACGCAAAAGCCTGTTTTCATATCCGCCCGCTTCCGCAGCGGCTCCACCCTGCTCTGGAACATGTTCCGGCACATGCCGGGATGTCTGGCCTATTACGAACCGTTGCACGAGCACCTGCCAATCCATATCGAAGCCAACGCTCCTGCGTCGGAAAGCCATATCAATGTGTCGTCCTACTGGGACGAATACCACCCCATAGCCAAAGATATTGAAACTTTTCACAGCCAAGAATTCGGCCTTACGCAGCCATATATGGACAAGAATTCCAGCTATCCGGAACTGGCAGCTTATATCAGGGTTCTCCTCAAGGCTGCCGGGAGAAAAACTCCCGTCCTCCAGTTCAACAGGGTGGACTTCCGGCTGGCATGGCTCAAAGAAACCTTTCCAGAAGCAGTCATCCTGCACTTGGAACGCGATCCAAGGGAAAACTGGTTTTCCATGGGCAGAGAGTTGGCTGAAGGCGCATGGAAAGATCCATTGGCCAATACCCAGTACGACCTTGTACTCTGGTCACTGGCCCTGCACAACGACCTACCGTTCCTCTTCAGCGCTCCGGTAGCCACCGCGTACCACAGGCATTACATTCTGTGGAGACTCAGCGGCCTCCTGGGGCGGCAGCATGCCGACCTTACTCTGCATTTCGAAAAGAACGTTTTGCTGGATACAGAGGGAACACTCAATAAGATCTCGGCTCTCACAGGCATAGACAAGATATATCCCGCCACCATCATCAGCCTTGTATCCCCCCCCCCGCAAGGGCGCTGGCGGCAACTCGCCGCTCCAGAATGGTTTGACGAGGCTGAGGCTGAATGTGAATCTCTGCTGAATGAACTTGGCCTGCTTGAGAGTTTCGGCAACCGCCCCCTCGAGGAAGTCAGGCAGAAAAAACACCCAGTCTGGTCTCCCCTGCTTCAGGAAAGTTCAAAGACCGCCATAAAGGCAGCCATCAGAGTTACAAGGGAAACACGGAACGTACAGCACCAAATATGGCAGAAAAACCACGAACTCTCCCTGATCCACCATAAATATTTTGATAAAAGCTCCGTTGTCATCGAAGACCATCGAGCCACCATCCGAACGCTCAAAGAACAACTTGCAGCCCAACAGCAGCAATGCAAGCAGCTGGTTCTGGAAAACAAAAGGATTGAAACGGTTCTGGGCGACATGCAAACCGAGAACAGGATCGGTAGGGCATCACTGGCCCAGGCACAACGGCTTCTGGCATCCTGTGAAGCCAAACTGCAAAAACAACGATAACAAGTCCGAAAAAACACACAACTGTACAACAGGCCAACGAAAAATGACCGATACACAGAACACTCCTCTTGTGCCTGGGACCACACGGATCATCGACCTCATCTACCCGGTATACCCATATGACCTGGAATTCACAGGCCCCGCGTCCATTGAACATGCGGAATTCGGAGATTTCCGATGGTTCAACGGTTCCCAAACTCAAGCAAAGTTTCGCCTGCCCAGGCCCATGACACTTGTATTGCGCCTGGACTACATCAATATGTTCCCTGGACAGGGCATGACCGTATCTTTCAATGACAAGGACGCCTTTTCGCATGAAGACATCGAAATGAGTGTGCCGCATCAGCAGCACATCAAACTTGAAGGAACCGTAGAAAACACACTTTGTGTAAGATACGCAGTCACCAACGGCGCATCAAAGACCTTCCCGGACGATCCTCGTGATCTGGCAATGCTGTTCCGCACCTTTGCCATCCACCCGGCTGACCCGGAACTCGAATCCTTGCCCCCGGGACGCCTTGATCTCACTTACGCACCCCATATCGGGAACCCTGAAGCCAACACACGACTGATTCAGGATGAATATGAATCTGGAAAGACCATCCTCAAGGGACTTCCTCCTGTGGTCACCCTGGCTCTTACCACCGATTGCAACAACAGGATTCCCTGCGTTATTTGCGACCGCAACACCCGGCCCGCCGATGCTGATTGTGAAATCAACAATGAAATCCTGGAGAGAGTCGTACCACTCTTGAAGACCGCGAGCTATGTTTTGCTGCACTGCGGAGGTGAAGCCATGCTTTCACGACACTTCGACAAGGTCATCTCCATGATCTCTCCTCCCACCCGCGTCAGCTTCGCCACCAATGCCATGCTGATGACCAAAAAGCGCGCGGACAACATGCTGGCCAAGGACATCATGGCAGGATTCGTGGTATCTCTTGATGCCGCTACAGACACAACATACAGAGTCATGCGGCCGGGGTCGAAATTCGAAACAATCATCAACAACGCGGCTTACTTCATAGACCGGGCAAAAGCATTGGGCCGGGATGAATCCAAGGTGACCCTGAACATGACCCTGTGCGAAGCCAACATCCACGAGGCCCCCATGCTGGTGGATCTTGCCGAATCCATCGGCGCATGGGGGGTGGATTTCAACCACCTTAATGTAGGGCCGACCCACGTGGTGGAAACTTCCGAAGGCTGGAATTGGGATTATGTGGCCCAATCGCAATTCAAGGACAAGGATCACCACGACGACATGCTCCTTGAGACCTACTACAAAGCCAAGGACAAAGGCATCAACTTTGCGCTGGTCGGCACACCGTTCCTAGGGCAAAATGCAGAGAAGTATCAGGAGATCGTCTGTGACATGACCTGCCAGGTAGCCTTTCAGGAAGGAGAGGAACAAAGCCACTGGGAGTCATCGCATCACAAAAAACTCTCAAAGCTGCCCGCTTGCTTCAAACCCTGGCAGGAAACGGTCATCCAGCCCAACGGTATCGTACGCGCATGCTATTTCCATGAGGAACATCTCTGGGCTGTAGGCAATCTCGCGGATTCGGAATTCATGAGCATATGGAATTCGGATCACATGGTCAGAATCAGGGAGCAATTCCTCAAAAACGCCTTTGCACGCTGTTGTGCCGAGTCTCAGCCCTGCATGCACAGAGGAAGGGTCTAAAATCCAATGAGGACATCCAGCGACAGCAAATCATCCCCCTTCACCTTTATTTTCAGGAATCGAAATTTAATTGCCACTCTTGTGAAACGGGAACTTACCGGAAAGTTTGCCGGAACTTTCCTGGGATTGCTCTGGACCATCCTGCAACCGCTGCTTTTTGCAGCCCTGTATACGATTGTTTTTTCCGTCATCATGAAGGCACCCACCATGGGCAAATACAACGCAGTACCGTTCCCCGTCTGGCTGCTCGCGGGAATGCTGCCCTGGATGTTATTCTCCGAATCCATCGGAACAGCGACCAAATCCATCACCAGCAACGTAAACATGATCAAGAAAACCCTCTTCGACAAAAGGGTCCTTCCGCTTTCCGGGGTCTGTTCCGGGCTGATCAATCATTGCATCTCGCTCGCCATACTCATGACGCTCATGCTCTTCTTCGGGCTCACCCCACACAGGACAATCATATACCTGCCCGTGATCATCATACTCACGATGCTCTTCACCATGGCCTGGGCCTACATCCTTTCGGCGCTCAACGTTTTCTTTCGCGACATAGACCACGCATTAAATCCAATTCTACAGTTCGCCTTTTTCGCAACCCCCATAGTTTACCCTGCGGAACTGGTGCCCGAATCACTCAGATTTCTGGTCTTCATCAACCCCATGCATCACCTTATCTCGCTCTACAGGCAGACGCTCCTTCTGGGCGTTGCACCAGGGACCATGACACTGCTGATGGCGACCTTGGGTACATGGGGCTTCTTTATATTTGCGGATTCATTGTTCAGGAAGCTGGCGTCGGATTTCTGCGATGCGCTGTAGGAGGTCGATCATGACAAAAAACGAGAACGCCATATCCCTCCGAGGCATCTCCAAGATGTACCGACTGTACGATTCGCAACTGAATCGTCTCAAGGACGCCCTGCCGCTGTACCCAGGGAAACATCATCAGGAGTTCTGGGCCCTGCAGGACATCACTGTAGATGTCCCCAAAGGAAAAACTTTAGGCATTGTGGGGGTAAATGGCAGTGGTAAATCCACGCTGCTCCAAGTCGTCTGCGGCCTGCTCCAGCCAACGCGAGGAAATGTGCACGTTCATGGCCGCATCTCAGCCCTCCTGGAGCTGGGCTCCGGCTTCAATCCCATGCTTTCGGGCCGGGAGAACGTCTACCTCCAAGGGGCCATACTCGGGCTTTCCCGGCAGGAGATCAACCAACGTTACAGTAGCATTGTTGAGTTCGCGGACATCGGCGACTTCATCAACCAACCCGTCAAGAGCTACTCCTCCGGAATGATGATCAGGCTGGCCTTTTCCGTGGCCATACAGGTTGACCCCGAGATTCTCATTGTCGACGAAGCCCTGGCAGTGGGAGATGTTTTTTTCCAATCCAAGTGCTTCCGGAAATTCGAGGAATTGCGCAAACAGGGGGTGACGATCCTTCTGGTCAGCCATCAACTGGAAACAATACAAGCTCTTTGCGACCAAGCCATATTCCTCCATCAGGGCGAAATTTTTTGCAAGGGGTCTCCGAAGGAAGTTGTCGGGGCCTTCCAGAAACATGTAGGAACAAACGCCCCCCCGACACCGTTGGCCCCGGACGAAGCACCGAAACAGGTCCCGACCTCCAAAGCCCCCGTCAAAACGCCAACCAACACGCAAAACGCCATAGCCGCTACCGGACAGACTCCTTCCTGCCACGGCAACGGAAAGGCACGACTGACGGCATACAGCGTCAACGGCAACCAAAACTGCCGGGAGACGATGGTCGGGTCGGCCAAGCCGCTTTCCATCAAGGTGAATTACGCGGTCCAGGAGCATATCACCTCCCCAGTGGTCGGCATACGAATCGACACACCGAGCGGTTTTCAAGTATATGGCAACAACACCACTTTCGCGAATTCTCCTCTTGAACCATGCTCTCCGGGCGATGACGTCTCTCTTGAATTTACCCAGACGCTTTACCTGAACCAGGGCAGTTATATGCTCACGCTGGTCATGGCGGAATGGGCTGAAAACGGCAATTTGCAATACGTGGACAGACAGGTTGATGCCGTACATATTCTGATCTCTGACGGGCCTTACCCTTATGCGGGTTTGTGCAATTTCGAAGGGACGGTAAGCTTCATACCTTCACAAAGAATTGAAAACGGACAATAAGCTCCTGCCCCGATAATCAGACGATGGAACAGACAAAAAGCATCTCCCTCCCTTCTCTCAACGAAGAGCTGACTGCTTTGGGACACCGCCTTCTGTGCCAAGGAAGATTCCATGACGCCAGGCGGCTTGCTCTCATGATGAATGAACCATTCATCATGTACCCTCTCAACTTCACAAAATTCTATGTGAATAGTCGGGCCTTCGCAGAGCTGCCACCTCACGATTTCAAAAATTACTTTGAACGGCGCGAGACACTGATCATAGGTGACTCGCACGTCGCATGTCTGTTTGGCGATGAAAGAGCTTTCAGGCACTCCGGCATGGATGCCGAAGTGGTCTTCATCGGAGGAGCCACCATCACCGGTTTTGGACGGCGGGAGTCAACGCTCGCCACGTATCGGCGGGTCAATCATTACATCAAAACGTTCAAGCCATCCAATATTGTCTTCAAATTTGGTCAGGTGGATGTCGATCTCGGCTGGTATTACAGACGCGTCGTGGATGACCAGCCTGACAACCCTGCCTCACATTTCCAAACCATCATTGACCGTTACGTGGAATCAATCCTGGGCCTTCCTTCCCACACAAGACAGGTTGTCTGCGGCATCAACCTCCCGTCCGTCCCTTCCCCGGAGCAGGCAGCCGAATACACGTCCAGAATCATCACCGAAAACATCACCGACGACGCTCTGTATACCGTCTACAGAAGCAAACTCATCAGGATACTGCCTTCCATCGAGAGACGAACCGAAATGACGCTGGAATTCAACCGGCAGCTCAAAGAAAAATGCACCCGGTCCGCACTGGACTACTTCGATTATACGGATATCTTCATCGACTCCGCCACTGGAATACTTGACGCGCGATACGCAGGAACAGCCGATCACCACTACAGGACCACTGCCGAAGATCAAGCCAATTGTGTCGGCCGGCTTCGCAACATTCTCGACTGATCGACCATTTTTTCACCGTACCCGCCAAACACCGCCGCTACGATAGTCGAAGGTAACCGTTTCAAAGCTCCCGGGTACATCAAAAAGCCCGAGAAGCCTGAAAAGGATGGAGCGGACCAGCACCTTGTCGGTGACAGCCAGGAAAGGGGCTTTGTTGGAAAAGATGAGGTACGGATCGGCAATGACATCGAAGCCATACTGTCTCGGCGTCTTCCCGGTTGCGTCAAGCACTGCCCCGAACCCTGCATAGCCCTTACGAACCACGACCTCGGGGACGTCCACAACCCTCGCCTGTGGGTCGTAGAAAAACCCTTGTTTCGGAAACAAGTCCAAGTGATTCGACACGGGTTGCGGAACCATGCCGAACGCCGACGCAAAAGCAACAAGAAATCCGTTGGAGTCAAATACGTGCCTGGGAAGGCACAAAGCCACTTCTCTGCCGTCAGCAGTATACTCTCGAACAACTTTCTCCAACGATTTCAAATAAGCATCCCACTTCGCTCCCTTCATGAGCTGATTTATGCTCTCAGGCGAGTGGACCGAATAGAACTTCATCCACGCCGCTGCCAGCTCGGGATCATCCTGCACCAGAGGATATGCCCCCACGAAACAGCTCGCGTTGGTCTGCGATCCGCCGTCAAAAAGCACTTCCATGCCGGTCATATACTTGAAAAAATAACCATAATCCCACCACGTCCAGATGACTGTGTTCTTGGGGAAAGACTCACGGAGAACACGCGCCAGGACGACATCTTCCTTGCTGAAGTACTGCCGAGGTTTGAATTCCAGCGCCTTGGAGACGCTCCCAAAGAATAATCCAGGAAGACAAACAACAAGCAGAGCAGAGGCAATCCGCACTGACGGCGTCCGTACCTGCCCATCCAGTTTCCCTGCGAGCCACTGGCAGGCAATAAACACTCCGTAGGTGCAGCACAGGGCCGCCACCGGAATGAAAAGCACCAAAAACCGTTCGGACAAAAGCGATGCAGCGCAAAAAAGCCAGCCTGACAGAAGAAACACGGACCGACTTCGCTGTCTATATCCATACACGCCTGCTCCAAACACAGCTGGGCCAAGGAGCCATACCGCTCCAAGGCTCTTTTCCCCAAGGTCAAAAAAATTCAGCCCATGCAGTTCACGTATGGCGTTGCTCAGCAGCGCCCCTGTCCCCCCTCCGAAAGCCAGCCGTGCGTGGGAAAGGCCGTATTCCAAAACATACGCAAACGGCTTGATCCCGGACAAGGCAGCCCCGACGATCAGCAACAGACACCCGGCAAAGACATACCGCAGCACCGAATGCCCCCGGTTTCGCCCCGGACAAACAATCAACAAGCCGAGAAAACATAATTCGAGATAGGCGCCGGGGCGCCACCAAAACCAAAGAAAGGCCAGTACACATGAGTACCCCAGCCCCCACCCCCACCGGTGCGTTTCACTGGAAGCGACCCGATAGAGACAGAATAGACCTCCCATGACAAGCGCGGGGGCAAGGCCGTCAGTATCAAGCATGCCAATATGGGTGCGAACCATCCAATAAGGAGCCAAGACAGCAAAAATGGGGGAAAACAGCACGATAAAACGGGAACGCATCTCCATAGCCCACGGCAATACGGCCAGCAGCATGGTCAAAGACATGACCGGCCCGGCAAAAGAGGCGGCATGCTCCAAGGCTCCCCTGTCAGAACCGGCCACAGCGGCAAGGATATGCGCCAACAGCATTGATGGTTTCTTTTCGCTGAAGAGGGAAAGCAAGCCTTTGCCACCTGAGACAATGGCCCTGGCTTGATCAAGATGGAAATAACCGTCATTGTTCCCCACCAGAGGCACACCACTGGAGACATTGCCCGCCGCGAAAAGCAGCCGAGTATGATGCATGAAAAAAAGAATAGTCAACACAACCGCCAAGGCAACGGCAAGGCAAGCTACCGGACGAAGAAAAGGAACACCATTACGGACAATCCCCATACTCATTCCTTGTTCTGTCTATCCAGAATTCCGGGCACTACTTCCTCCCACTCCCCAGTATGTCCAAGAAATTGCAGTATGATGAGCTTTGCATTGCTCGCATCAGACATTCTATCAAGACAACACTTGGCGACCTCGGGAGGAACAATTTCATCCGCATCACTCACGATGTGTACCTGCCGAACTCTCTCCAGCGCATGGGCATAGTTGGCTGGATTCAGGGAATCGCGCAGAGGGGAAACACCGTGCAGCCGCGTCCAGAAATCATGATCAAGATTTCCCGCCACTGTGACGACCAACCGGACATCAGTTCGCTCCGCAGCCAGCAGCATGGCAATTGCCCCGCCGCCTGAATATCCTACGAGAACAAGCTCCGTTGCCCCAGCCATACGCATGGCTTCATCAATGGCCTGGCCCATGTCATGAACCACCGGCTTGGAGAAACGGGCAGATGTCCAGAACGGTGTAATGCAGTTCCTCCGTCCCTCACCATCGATGAACTGGCACGGACGCGACAAATACAAAACGGCAGGAGACGAGGAGCGGCTCGCCAACAGGAAAGAGATCGGCCTGTCGGGGGTCGGGTCGAACGAAGGCCTATTACGTGAAAGCCACGCTTTTCCATCCCCTTCGATATAGACATGAAGCGTTTGTCCAGAACCACGCATGTAGCCGACGAGATCAAACGTCTCACACGGAAACACCTGCCTTGTGAAGCCGTTTTCCTGCGCCAACTCCCCCATATTGATGGAACTGCAGCCGGCAATCAATAGCAGAACGCACAAACAGATAATCCGGCAAGACTTCAAGCGAACATGTGGAAAAACGTACAAAGATTTCACCTCGACAGACATCATTCCGACTTTGATTCTTTGTCCTTGAGTTTGGCAAGCTCCGCTTCATATGCCGCCATCTTCTGAGTTAAAATCCTTATTCGGGTCTCCTGGCTGGTCTTTTCCATGTCCATGGTCAACACTTTCAGCAACAAAAAACAGATCGCCAAAACAATCGGTAAAACAGGAGGATAGCTGATACCGAGCAGACCTGCGCCCCAGTCGGACAGCTTAGGAAAAAAGCCCAGCAACAGAACGGACAACGATGCCAAGCCCCACCACATGGTATGAAGAATTCCCAGACGTTGCCGTCTCACCAAATAAAAAAAACCGGCAACAAAAGCCAAGGAAATAAAAGCCGCAGTCAGGTTATATTGAGTCATATTCCTTCCATGAATCAAGTTGTGATGACGCTTTCGGTTGGATCCAGTCGAACAGGACCCAAATGCATGTCTTCACTATATAAGACATGACCGCCCACCAGGAATGGAATACCCTGGAGCAGCCGTCCGCTCTTATCTCCATGGGAACGCTGACCTCGGAGCACCTGAACCCGTGCCTCCGCAACAGAAGAAGAACACCCAGATCCTGATAATCCAGCAAAGTCGCCTCTTTTGAAAGAAGACACTGCACGGCTTCCCGAGAATACCCCCTGAAGCCGGAAGTCATGTCGCGAATTCCCAGACGAGTGAGCGCCGCGAAAAACGACCAGGCAATTTTCCTGGTGACGCTTCCTCTCTCAGGACAACTGCCGATAACCAAGTCGATATTGTTCCGGCGAGCATGGTCCACAAGGGTCGGAATGTAGCCGGGATGGTGCTGACCGTCAGCGTCCAAGGTAATATAGAAATCATAGTCGCCGCTTTTCATGGCGTAAAGCAGTGCGGCCTGAACAGAGTTCCAGGCACCGGCCCTGTATGGCATGGTCAAGACCGTGGCACCAGCCTCTCCAGCCAGCCTGCCGGTGTTGTCGCTACTGCAGTCATCAACGACAAACACATGGCAGTCAGCGCTGCTCTGCTTTGCCTGGGTTATGACTGACGCAACAGTCGCAGATTCATCAAAGGCCGGAATTATGATCGCCAGGCGGGAAGGTGTGTCGATTTGGCTCTCGTCAGAAATTTTGAACAATTTTTTGCACCTTAAAAAAAGAGGTGGCAAAGCCACCTCTTTTTTTAATCCATGTCAGTTTGCCTTAGAACTCATAGCGGATGTTCATCTGGCCGCGATATGCTTCATAGTCTTCGCGTCCCATGGATGCACCACCCTCTGCATTGAGGCTCCACTGGTTATCGATATGCCAATTCACACCAGCAAGTCCTTCAAACTCGTCGTAATCGGAACCGACCGGAATTGAGGACACGGTAGTGTCGTAGTAGTAACGCAACCCCGCATAGGGCTGTAACCCATTGGAGAAGGCGTATGCAACCTTACCTTCAAGGCTGAGTTCTCCGAGGTAGGAATCCTGGTTGGCGATGTCCGTGCCTCCGCGGGAGTAGCTGGCCAGATCACCATGCACATACATGTATCCAAGACGCCCGCTCAAAGTCCAATTATCCAGCATGTAGTATTGGGAAATGCCGACATTGGTCATGTACCGATCGGAATCGTACTTGCCGGAATCGGTGGAATCGCTGTCCTTGTATCTGGAATCAGTGAAGGCGAATGCCGCATCCAGAATGGTAGTGTCAGTAATGTTCCAAGCCAAGTAGGGCATAACGGTCAATTCATATTCGGTTTCGATGCTGCCGTCATCACCATTCGACCAATTGTCCTTGTCCAGATCAAGGTCGCCATACCCAGCGGCGACACCGATCAACAACTCGGGCAAGATGCGTCCGTCAACACCGACGAGGACGTTGTAGTAGTCAGCGTCGTACTTGGCGCCGGAAGCCGTGCTTTTGAAATTAGTGTAGGCGCCCATAGCCCAGACACCGAAGGTATTGGCGGCATCACCGGAAGACAGACCTTCGTCACCAACTGTCGTGGAAAGTGAAAAACTTCCGTCCTCGTTCAGGTAGTTCTGCGCCTGCATCTTGTAGCCGGCAGGCTTTGGTGCCGCGATATTGGCGACACGTGATTGAATCATTGTTCCAAGCGCCTGACTGCTGCTCTTGACAATGTCGTTATTGGTTGCAGTCTGACCGTTTGTCTCGGCCATGGCTGTTGAGCCGAGCGCACAAATTGTAACAAATGCCACAAGAAAAATTAATCGTTTCATTTCGAATATCCTTCACAGTACGAGGTTCATAAAAATCTGATTACCGCAGGTAGAGTTCAAATTTTAAGAAGAAATTCTCTTTTCTCGTACCAGCCTGGACAAGGGGAAATCAAGTCCTTATTACAAAATTAACATTCTCCGCAAGGAGGTTACCTTCTCCAATCAACAGTTCAAAAAAAACTTACTCTTTTGAAAGATTTTTTCACGAGAAAACGGCCCATTTCACCTGCGTCAGCGGTCCACAACCAGCTTGCGTCCTTCCTGCATATGACGTACCTCCATATCCAAATGAAAGTCATGCACATCGGAAAATACAGCCCGCCCTCCCGAGGTGGCATTGAATCCTTTACCTTCGCCCTCGCAAAGCAGCAGACTCTTGACGGTCATCACGTCTGTCTCCTTTGCCATCGCAACAACTCCCTTGTTACCAAAAGACGACAGATCGACGGCCTGCGGATAACCGAAGTCGGCACCTTCTGCAAAACCGCCTTTTCCCCAATCTCCCCCATGTTCGGAGCAAAGCTGAGACAAGAAATCCGAGAAAACATGCCGGACGTCATTCACGTTCACCTGCCGAACCCGGCAGTTGTTTTCACGCCGCTCATCCCCCGAGACATTCCGCTTGTGGTACACTGGCACGCCGATGTGCATGGCTCGCCAAGCACAGTGCTAAAGCTTGCATACCCGGCCTACAAAACTTTTGAACAACACCTTCTCTCAAAAGCAAAATGCATAATCGCCACTTCCCCCCCCTATTTGAGGGCGAGCAGAAGCCTCAGGAAATGGCGCGACAAATGCCATGTAGTGCCTCTCGGGATCGTCCCGGGCAAAGCTGATACAGAACCGCAGCCCCCCTCACAACCGACCATATTGAGTGTCGGCAGGTTCACCTATTACAAAGGTTTTGAACATCTGGTGCGAGCTGCCGAACTTGTTCCGATGGCTTCATTCGTCATTGCCGGAAACGGCCCCCTCCACCAGGAAACGATCACACTTGTCAACAAAATGGGATTGCAGGATCGAATTACTTTGCCTGGCGAAGTGACAGACCGACAACTCGCAGCCCTTTTCGCCAAAAGCGCCTTGTTCTGTCTTCCTTCCTTGGACCGAGGAGAGGCGTTTGGAATGGTTCTTCTTGAAGCCATGAACTACGGAAAACCGCTCATTTCAACGTCTATTCCTGGTTCCGGTACTTCCTGGGTCAACAAAAACGGAGTCACAGGAATAGTTGTCCCTCCCAAGGATCCCCACAATCTGGCAAAAGCAATCAATTTTCTACTGAAAAAGCCTGAACTGCTCCAAAAATACGGACGGGCTGCCCGACAAAGACTTCTGAGCAATTTTACAATCTCCAACACCTCTGAATCAATTGATAAAATATACAAAAAAACAATCGCCGCCACCATATGAGGCAAGGCATGCCCAAACCTGAAAAAAGAAAAATCAAGCTCCTTGTCAACGCCATTGCGTTAACAAATATCGGAACCGGAATCGGCAGGTACATACGAAATCTCTATACCGAGTTGGAAACAAGACACGGAAACCATCTCGACATAACCTATTTCGACGGAAAACACCTCAGCAAGACCATGCCGTCAGGCCCGTTAGACAATAGGCGCTGGTCTCTGGCGACACATTTGTTCTGGCGGCTTCCGCCCCGCGTCGGCTTAGCTGTCCGTTCCACGATGCATAGCAAAAGAGAGACGGCATTTCATAGATTAGCTGCCAGTTATGATCTTTACCATGAACCCGGCTTTTTCCCGTTTCGCGTCCCGGAACACGTGAAAACAGTCTTTACCATTCATGACATGTCCGTACATCGGCATCCTGAACACCACCCCAAGGAAAGGGTTCTTTTTTATGACAATTTTTTCCCCGCACGAAGCAGGCAGGCCGATCACATTCTAACGGTGTCTGAATTTTCCAAATCCGAAATCCTGGCTTGCACTGATTTCCAGCCAGGCCAAATCCATGTAACCCCACTCGGGTATGATCCATCGGTATTCTTTTCCGCTAAGCCCGAAGATAGTAAGGAAGTGTTGGCGAAGCTGAACCTCCCAGACAGATACTTTATCTTTTTGGGAACTGATGACCCGCGAAAGAAACTACACCTCATCCCTCCAGCTCTGAAATGTGCAGCCCTGAATGTCCCGCTGGTAGTGGCAGGATGGTCGGGATGGAGCAATAAAGGTGCGCCAGAGAATGTAATCAATTTAGGTTATCTGCCGGATGACACTATGCGAATCGTTCTTTCAAACGCTTTGGCTCTTGTATTCCCAAGCATTTACGAAGGATTCGGATTGCCGATACTGGAAGCCATGGCCTGTGGTTGTCCTGTGGTGACAAACCATATGGCCAGCATGCCAGAAGTCGGGGGAAATGCCGTCATCTACCTAAAAAAGCCCGGCAATGTCCAAGAAATGGGAAATTGCCTCAAAGAAATAGCCAACAACCAGGACTTGAGGCGCGGCTTAATCCGAAAAGGCCTTGAACGTGCCCGCACTTTTTCGTGGGAAAAAACAGCTGCAAAAACTTTTGAAGTATTTATGAAATCCTGTAATTAGAATAACTCTACCAATTATGCGCTCCTGATAAATACAGACAGCACTTATTTGATACAATTACCATCAGCACGTATGGTTTTAACAGACTCTTCCATTTGGAGTCTGAATAAAAAACGAATCAGATGGGCAGCGTCAATAACAGAAGCGCTATGACCAGTCGTGATTCTCTATGAAATTCACAAGCCTTCTTTTTTCTCATCAATGAACGATGGTACCGATCCGACTCCAACGAATGTCAGTAAAAGACGCCCAAGACCAATGGATGATAAGAGCCTTGCCGATGATGGCCGAACGATCCACAAATCCCCAGAAACGAGAGTCATGCGAGCCGTCGCGATTATCACCCATGACGAAGTACTTGCCCTCGGGAACCGTGAGCTTGGGCAGGTTGTCGCGTTTGGCTCGGTTGTTGGTCCCGTTGAAATAGGCGTCAAACATGTCCGGGGTCAGGCTGGCCGGAATCTGGGGCACGGGCG
>Ga0207721_100235_pt1 | contig 17048 bp, 14 predicted proteins | sample TtaePargueraPR_3_FD_187756 | JGI IMG/M metagenome (GOLD analysis project Ga0207721, IMG submission 187756) | Aerobic enrichment media microbial communities from Bioluminiscent Bay, La Parguera, Puerto Rico - Tt and P2 (1) (SPAdes) | ecosystem: Environmental > Aquatic > Marine > Unclassified ...
CCCCCATCGCGATGGAGATCGGCCAGCGGTTCGCCATCCGGGAGGGCGGCCGGACCGTAGGCGCCGGCGTCGTGGACAGCATCATCGAATAACGGGTAAGTATGATTCCTCCAAGGGGATACCGCCCTTGGAGGATACTTTTCTCTCTACGAATAGTTGAATCATTGACAGCCCATGGCCCTTATGCTATGGTATATGGGTGTCTGTCCCGGAAAGGGCGGACAAGAGAGGTGTAAATTAGGCAATGCGTACGAAGATAACCCTGGAATGTACTGAGTGCAAACAGCGCAATTATGATACCATGAAGGAAAAGAAAAATACGCCGGACAGGCTTGAGTTGAAAAAATACTGCAAGTTCTGCCGCAAGCACACGGTCCATAAGGAAACGAAATAAGGCCCATACGGGCAAATCCTCTGCGGGGATGTGAACATAATGGCAAAGAAAATAGTCCCGAAAGGGAAAGCGGCTGCGGGAAAGCCTAAGAAGAAGGGCGGAGTCATCCAGTACTTCAAGGAAGTGGTGGCCGAGACCAAAAAGGTGACGTGGCCCAGCAGAAAAGAATTGACCGCGTATACGACGGCGGTGCTGGTCCTGGTAGTCATCATGACGGCGCTGGTATATGTGGTGGACACCGGGATGGCTTGGCTGTTTCAATTGGTGCAGGGGATCTGACCAGGAGGTGAAAAGGGCCCTAACGGCCCTTGGTTTTTATGTCGGATGAGACGACCAACAGCGAATTGAATACAGAGGAAGAGGCGAATCCAGTCGAAGAACCTGTCGATGACAGGGGCGAGTGGTATGTGGTCCACACCTATTCCGGATACGAGAATAAGGTCAAGGCGAACATAGAGAAGATCGTCAAGAACCGCAATCTCCAGGACCTGATATTTGATATCAAGGTGCCCATGGAGGAGCGGATCGAGATGAAGAACGGCCGCAAGAAATCTGTGGCCCGCAAGGTCTTCCCGGGTTATGTCCTGGTGAAGATGATCATGAACGACGATACCTGGTACATCGTGCGCAATACCCACGGCGTGACCGGTTTCGTAGGACCCGGCGCCCAGCCCGTGCCTTTGGACGAGTCCGAGGTGGAGAAGCTGGGGATGGACCGGGTGGAGATCAAGATCGATCTCAAGGAGAACGACAATATCCGCGTCATCAGCGGACCGCTGGAAAACTTCGTAGGCATCGTCCAGGAAGTGCTTCCCGACCAGCAGAAGGTGCGTGTACTCGTATCGATGTTTGGACGGGAGACGCCGCTGGAGCTGCTGTTTTCCCAGGTCCAGAAGATTTAAGCTTAAGGAGACATAAAAATGGCCAAAAAAGTAATCGGTATGGTCAAGCTGCAGATTCCCGCGGGGAAAGCCACGCCCGCGCCTCCGGTAGGACCGGCGCTGGGTCAGGCGGGTGTCAATATCGGCCAGTTTACCAAGGAATTTAACGAGCGGACCGCCAAGGACGCCGGTATGATCATCCCGGTGGTGATCACCGTGTACGCGGACCGGTCCTTCAGCTTCATCACCAAGACCCCTCCGGCGGCGGACCTGCTGCGCAAAGCGGCCAAAATATCCAAGGGATCCGGTGTGCCCAATCGGGAAAAGGTGGGCACGGTGACCAAGGACCAGCTGCGAGAGATCGCCGAGATCAAGAAGCCCGATCTAAACGCGGCGGACGAGGAAGCCGCCATCCGGATGATCGCGGGGACGGCCCGGAGCATGGGACTCACGGTCGAGGAGTAGAATTGAAGACTGACGCCTGGGGAGGAAAGCCAAACTCCTCAGGCTCATGAGAAAGCCCTTCTGGCACAGTAAACTGTGCCTCAGTATTCGGTGCAGTAAACTGCAACTTTTGCAAGGCGCGGGGAGCATTGCGACGGAAGCGTAGTAAATCTACGCTGAGGAGAAAGCGGACCCGCAACGGTATAAAGGCTCGGGGACATCGAGTCCCACTCGCCTTTGGATGATTAGCTTCGCAATACCCTTTGCAGACGGGTTTTGTCATGGGCCTGACAATAGGCTCGAAATTGTGGGAGAAACGAAAATGTTTCGCTAGTACCACGAGGAGGTTTTATCTATGAAACGCGGAAAACGCTATCAGGAAGCGATGGCTCTCTACGACAAGGCATCGCTCTATACTCCCGAGGAAGCGGTGAAGCTGGTCAAGCAGACCGCCACGGCGAAGTTTGATGAGACCATCGAGATATCGGTGCGTCTGGGGGTCGACCCCCGCCACGCGGACCAGCTGGTCCGCGGCGCCATCGTACTGCCCCACGGCACAGGCAAGACCGTGAAGGTCCTGGTCTTCGCCAAGGGCGACAAGGCCAGCGAGGCGGAAGCCGCCGGCGCCGATTTCGTCGGAGCCGAAGATTACGCGGAAAAGATCCAGAAAGAGAATTGGTTCGGGTTTGACGTATGCGTGGCCACCCCCGACATGATGGGCGTGGTGGGACGGCTGGGCCGGGTCTTGGGACCCCGCGGCCTCATGCCCAACCCCAAATCCGGCACCGTGACCATGGACGTGACCAAGGCCGTCCAGGATATCAAGGCCGGTAAGGTGGAGTACCGTGTCGACAAGACCGCCATCATCCACGTGCCGGTGGGGCGTGCTTCTTTCAGCGAAGAGGCCCTCAGTGAGAACCTGAACACCCTGATGGACGCCATCGTGAAGGCGAAGCCTTCCGCGTCCAAGGGCACATACCTGAAGAGCGTGGTGCTTTCAAGCGCCATGGGACCGGGGATCAAGATCAACGGGAATTCGTATATGCCCCAATAGGCAGTGATAAATGCCTCCCTCCGATGAGGGAGGTGGCGCGAAGCGCCGGAGGGAGGGACGTCTCTCCCTCAGCCGCCTAAACGGCGGCAGCCCCCTCGTCAGAGGGGGCCTATGAGCTTTCTTTCTGGGCTGGCAAGAAAGCCCCGAATGGGAGGCGCGGGGAGCATTACGACGGAAGCGTAGTTATTCTACGCTGAGGAGTAAGCGGACCCGGAACGAAGCAGACGGGCTTTATCGGCAGCCCAATGCAATAACCATAGTGCCCAATTGCTTACCGAAGACAGCAGGTGCGAAAACGCTTAATGCGCCGTAAGGCGGCCTGCCGAGGAAAGAAAAGGCGGGCGGAAAGATACTTTCCCCCCTTGCCTCTTTCGGTAAGGGGGCTTTTTATATGGAATATATAAAAAGGAGGTGTGACAGTCAGTGGATGCCAAAGAAAAAAAGGCACAGATCGTAGCGGAACTGAAAGACAAGTTTGAGAGCGCTAGCAGCGCCGTACTGATCGACTACCGTGGCATCACCGTGGCGGAAGCCACCGTAATGCGGGAGCAATGCCGCGACGCAGGTGTTGTCTACAAGATCTACAAGAATACACTGACCGAGCGGGCGGTGAAGGAACTGGGCTATGAGGATCTCATCCCCTACCTGAAAGGTCCCACGGCCATCGCGTTCGGTGTGGACGATCCTGTGGCCCCCGCCAAACTACTGAACGATACCATCAAGAAGCTGAAGAAGATGGAGTTCAAGGTAGGCGTGGTGGAAGGCAAGGTCATCGATGTGGACGGGATCAAGGAACTCGCTTCCTTACCCAGCCGCGAGGAACTGCTGTCCAAGATGCTGGGGAGCATGAACGCCCCCATCACCGGGCTGGCCATGGTCCTGAGCGGGACCATCCGTTCCCTGCTCTACGCGTTGAAAGCAGTCGAAGAACAAAAGAGCGCGTAATCCGCGCAATCTTAAAAGAGATTTTAAGGAGGAAATAGACAATGGATAAGAACGAAATCATGGAAGCCATCAAAGGCATGACGGTACTGGAACTCTCCGAGCTCGTAAAGGCCCTGGAAGAGGAATTCGGCGTAAGCGCGGCGGCTCCGGTCGCGGCGGTGGCGGCGGGTCCCGCCGCGGCGGCTGAGGAAGCCGAAGAGAAGACCGAATTTGACGTGGAGCTCGCGGAAGTGGGCGGCGAGAAGATCAAGGTCATCAAGGTCGTGCGCGAACTCACGGGCTTAGGCCTCAAGGAAGCCAAGGATCTGGTGGACGGAGCCCCCGGCGTGGTGAAGGAAGGCGTGAGCAAGGAAGACGCCGAGGCCGCCAAAGCCAAACTGGAAGAGGTCGGCGCGAAAGCCAACGTCAAGTAAGGGTTTTCAGCGAATCAAAAGACAGGGGGGCGCATGGGATTGCGTTTCCCTGTCTTTCTGTCCTTTCAATGCTATCCCTAGATAGAAGGAGATCGAAATCGGTTTTTACGGGAAATATTCAGATTTTTTATTGACAAGCCATGAAACCTATGGTAATATCACATACTGCATCAATTTTGATATAATAGGTGATAGTTTGATCGTGAAAAGGAAGAAAAAAGAGAATATCCATGGGGCCAACTTGGGTATTCCTTCTTTTTTTTGATAGAAATCCAAAAGGTATCTTGAGCATGCCTTTTGGCCTTTTTATTGTCCAATGCGACTCGTTCTCTCAGGTTATCTGACCTGTCTGTCTATATATTGTAAGGAGTGATCGGCTACATGGAAAGGGTGCATCCGGTAAAGTTCGGAAAACGCACGCGTATGAGTTTCTCTCAAATCGACGAAGTGTTGGACATTCCCAATCTGATAGAGATACAGAAAGAATCATACAACTGGTTTCTCAAGGAAGGTCTCCGCGAGGTTTTTGACGACATATCCCCCATCACGGACTACTCTGAGAATCTGGTACTGGAATTTGTAGACTACCGTCTCGACGATACCCCCAAATACTCGGAGGAGGACAGCAAGGAGCGGGATATGACCTATGCCGCCCCCCTGCGTGTCAAGATCCGCCTCATCAATAAAGAAACCGGAGAGGTGAAGGAGCAGGAGGTCTTCATGGGGGATTTCCCGCTGATGACCGACCAGGGTACCTTCATCGTGAACGGCGCCGAGCGTGTCATTGTCAGCCAGCTCGTCCGTTCCCCTGGGGTGTATTACAACAGCGATATAGATAAAAACGGCCGGGAGCTTTTTGCCGCCACGGTGATCCCCAACCGGGGGGCGTGGCTGGAATACGAGACCGACAGCAATGAGATCGTCTATGTCAGGATCGACCGGACCCGGAAGGTGCCGATCACGGTATTCCTGCGGGCCCTGGGATACGGGACCGACGCCCAGATCCTGCAGCTTTTGGGCGAGAGCGAACGGCTGCTTAAAACACTGGACAAGGACTCTACCACCAACGAAACTGAGGGTCTCGTGGAGGTGTATAAGCGTCTGCGGCCCGGCGAGCCCCCCACCGAGGAGAGCGCCAAGCAGCTTTTGGAGCTTCTATTCTTCGATGCGCGGCGATATGACCTCGCGCGGTTCGGGCGGTATAAATTCAATCGGAAGCTCTCATTGTCCGAGCGGATCGACAAGTATGTCGCCGCCGAGGACGTGGTGCACCCCGAGACCGGTGAGATCCTCGCCGCCAAGGGCGATGTGATCGACCGGGATATGGCGGTGGAGATCGGCAACGCCGGTGTCAAGGCCGTGACCGTACTCACCGGGGACGACAAGCCCGTGCGGATCATCAGCAACCACTTTGTGGACGCGGCGGTGTATTTGAAGTTCCCTCCCATCGAAGTGGGGATCAATGAGAAGGTTCATTACCCGGTACTGAAAGAGATATTGGATCAGAACCTGAAAACGGATGAACTGAAACAGGCCCTTAGGGACAATCTGCACCTGCTGATCCCCAAGCATATACTGACCGATGACATCATCGCTTCCATCAACTATATCATGGGGCTGCCCTACAGCGTGGGCCGGGTGGACGATATCGACCATCTGGGCAACCGGCGGCTGCGTTCGGTCGGGGAGCTATTGCAGAATCAATTCCGGATCGGGCTTGCCAGGATGGAGCGCGTGGTCCGGGAGCGTATGACCATCCAGGACATGGAAGTGGCGACCCCCCAGGCCCTCATCAATATCCGGCCGGTGGCGGCGTCGGTGAAGGAATTCTTCGGCAGCAGCCAGCTAAGTCAGTTCATGGACCAGACCAACCCCCTGGCGGAATTGACCCACAAGCGGCGCTTAAGCGCCCTCGGCCCCGGCGGTCTTAGCCGGGAGCGGGCGGGGTTTGACGTCCGCGACGTCCATCACTCCCACTACGGGCGGATGTGTCCGGTGGAAACCCCCGAGGGACCCAATATCGGGCTGATCGGGTATCTATCCACCTACGCCCGGATCAACCAGTACGGGTTTATCGAAGCCCCTTACCGGAAGGTGGATAAAAAGAATCACGTAGTGACCGACGAGGTGGTGTATCTCACCGCCGACGAGGAGGATAAATACACCATCGCCCAGGCCAACGAACCCCTGGGAGAGGACGGGCATTTCTTCCACGAACGGGTCATGGTCCGGGTGCGCCATGAAATCCATGAGCTGGACCGCAATCTGGTGGACTACATGGACGTCTCGCCCAAGATGGTGGTCTCGGTGGCCACCAGCATGATCCCATTCCTGGAGAATGACGACGCCAACCGGGCCCTGATGGGTGCGAACATGCAGCGCCAGGCGGTGCCTTTAGTCCGGACCCAGGCTCCCTACGTGGGCACGGGGATGGAGCACAAGGCCGCCAAGGACTCCGGGATCGTGGTGTTAAGCAAGCAGGACGGCACCGTCAAAGAGGTGAGCGCCCAAAAGATCGTCATCAAGGATAAGGACGGCGTCACCCATACCTACAAGATGCAGAAGTTTATGCGGAGCAACCAGGGAACATGCATCAATCAGAAACCCATCGTGGAGGAAGGGGAAAAGGTGAAGGCCGGGCAGGTCATCGCCGACGGCCCCGCCAGCGACACGGGGGAAATCGCCCTGGGGCGCAACGTGCTGATCGGCTTTATGCCCTGGGAAGGGTATAATTTCGAGGACGCGATACTGATCAGCGAGAAGCTGGTCCGCGAAGATGTGTACACATCCATACATATAGAGGAATACGAGAGCGAGGCACGGGACACCAAGCTCGGACCCGAGGAGATCACCCGTGATATCCCCAATGTGGGTGATGACGCGCTCAAGGATCTAGACGAACGGGGCATCATCCGCATCGGCGCGGAGGTGCGCTCCGGCGATATCCTGGTGGGCAAGGTCACCCCCAAGGGAGAGACCGAACTCACCGCCGAAGAACGGCTCCTGCGGGCGATCTTCGGTGAGAAGGCCAGGGAAGTCCGCGACACGTCCCTGCGTGTCCCCCATGGCGAGGGCGGTATCGTGGTCGACGTGAAGGTGTTTACCCGGGAGAACGGCGACGAGCTCTCCCCCGGTGTCAACGAGCTGGTCCGCGTCTATGTGGCCACCAAGCGCAAGATTTCGGTGGGCGACAAGATGGCGGGACGTCACGGCAATAAGGGTGTTATTTCCCGGATCATGCCGGAGGAGGATATGCCGTTCCTCCCCGACGGCACCCCCCTGGAGATCGTATTGAACCCCCTGGGCGTGCCCTCCCGTATGAATATCGGGCAGGTACTGGAAACCCACCTCGGGTGGGCGGCCAAGGCCCTGGGGTGGCATGTGGCGACCCCTGTATTCGACGGGGCCACCGAGCACGATATCATGGACCTACTGGATGAATGCGGCTACAATCCCGACGGAAAGACCGTCCTGTACGACGGCCGGTCGGGTGAGCCCTTTGACAACCGGGTCACGGTGGGCTACATGTATATGCTGAAATTATTCCACCTGGTGGACGATAAGATCCACGCGCGGTCTACCGGCCCCTACTCCCTGGTGACCCAGCAGCCCCTGGGCGGCAAGGCCCAGTTCGGCGGGCAGCGGTTCGGCGAGATGGAGGTCTGGGCCCTGGAGGCCTACGGTGCGGCCCATACCCTCCAGGAGATACTCACCGTCAAGTCCGACGATGTGATCGGCCGGGTGAAGGCATACGAAGCGGTGGTGAAGGGTGAGAATATCCCCGAGCCGGGGATCCCCGAGTCCTTCAAGGTGCTGATCAAGGAACTGCAGAGCCTAAGCCTGGACGTGAAGGTCCTGGCCGAGGGGAACCAGGAAGTGGAGATACGGGAAGACGATCTCATGGAAGAAATCCACATCCCGCTGGATCGCGATATGGAAGAGATCGAGGACGAGGAACTATTGGAATCCACGGATATGGAAGACATGGACTTCGAGGAACTGGTCGATATGGATTTCGTGGATGACGATGATGACGATGACGACATATTGAGCGATCTGGACGATGATCTGCTGGACGATCTGGTGGAGGACCTGGATGATGACCAGGATGACGACCAGGATGACGACCAGGACGACGAGCTGGACGAAGAAGAGGATGAATAATATGATGTCAACAATAGAGCCGATGCAAAATCCACATGCGGGCCGAGATAAGAATGTCATCAATGAGCTCAACGTATTTGACAGTATCCGGATCGGGCTCGCGTCTCCCGAGCAGATACGGGAGTGGTCCCGGGGGGAAGTGAAAAAACCCGAGACCATCAATTACCGGACGCTGAAGCCCGAAAAGGACGGTCTCTTCTGCGAGAAGATCTTCGGTCCCACCAAGGACTGGGAGTGCCACTGCGGTAAATACAAGCGCATCCGGTACAAGGGCGTAATCTGCGACCGGTGCGGCGTGGAAGTCACCCGCTCTAAGGTCCGCCGCGAACGGATGGGCCATATTGAACTCGCCGCCCCTGTTTCCCATATATGGTATTTCAAGGGGATACCGAGCCGGATGGGCCTGGTCCTCGACATCTCCCCGAGAGCGCTGGAGAAGGTGCTGTACTTCAGCTCCTATGTGGTGCTGGAAGCCGGGGACACGGCGCTTCAGAAGAAGCAGCTTTTAACCGAGCGGGAATACCGTGAATATACCGACCAATACGGATACGGGGCCTTCACCGCCGAGATGGGCGCCGAAGCGGTCCTGAAACTGCTGCAGGAGATCGACCTCGACACGCTCTCCGCCGAACTGCGGGAGCTGATCGAAGGGGCGACGGGACAGAAACGGGTCCGGCTCATAAAAAGAATGGAAGCGGTGGAGTCTTTCCGCCTCAGCGGCAACAAACCCGAGTGGATGATCCTCTCCGTAGTGCCGGTCATCCCCCCGGAACTGCGTCCCATGGTGCAGCTGGACGGCGGGCGGTTCGCCACCTCCGATCTGAACGATCTGTACCGCCGGGTTATCAATCGAAACAACCGGTTGAAGCGGTTGCTGGATCTGGGCGCTCCCGACATTATCGTGAGAAACGAAAAGCGGATGCTCCAGGAAGCTGTGGACGCCTTGATCGACAACGGTCGCAAGGGCCGCCCGGTCACGGGTCCCGGCAATCGGCCGTTGAAATCCCTAAGCGATATGCTGAAGGGTAAACAGGGCCGGTTCCGGCAGAACCTGCTGGGTAAGCGGGTGGACTACTCCGGCCGCTCGGTCATCGTGGTGGGGCCGGAACTGAAGATGTACCAGTGCGGACTCCCCAAGGAGATGGCCCTGGAGCTCTTCAAGCCATTTGTGATGAAGAAACTGGTGGAGATGGAGCTCGCCCACAATATCAAGAGCGCCAAGCGGATGGTGGAACGGGTGCGTCCCGAGGTCTGGGACGTGCTGGAAGAGGTCATCACCGATCATCCGGTGCTCTTAAACCGCGCGCCCACGCTCCACAGGCTGGGTATCCAGGCCTTTGAGCCGGTGCTGGTGGAGGGCCGCGCGATCAAGCTGCACCCATTGGTCTGCAGCGCTTACAACGCCGACTTCGACGGCGACCAGATGGCGGTCCACGTACCGCTGTCGGTGGAGGCCCAGGCGGAAGCGCGTTTCCTGATGCTGTCCACCAACAATATACTGAAACCCTCCGACGGCCGTCCGGTGGTTTCCCCCACCCAGGACATGGTCATGGGTTCTTATTACCTCACCCTCATCAAGGACGGGGAGAAGGGCGAGGGCTCGGTCTTCTCCAATGTGGACGAGGTCGTCATGGCATACCAGGCCGGTGAAGTGGGCCTGCACGCCCCCATCAAGCTGCGTATCACCAAAGAGATCGATGGGGAAAAGGTCTCAAAGCTCGTGGACGTGACGCCTGGCCGGGTGATATTCAATGAAGCGATCCCCCAGGACTTGGGCTTTGTGGATCGCTCCAAGTCCGAAGACGCGTTCAAGCTGGAGATCGACCAGCTGGTGGATAAAAAGATGCTTAGAAAGATCGTGGACGCCTGCTACCATGTCCATGGGAACGCGGGCACCTGCGAGATGCTGGACCGCATCAAGAAGTTGGGCTTCGACTACTCCACCAAGGGGGCGATCACGGTGAGCGTATCCGACGTGACCATCCCCGAGGCCAAGAGAACCCTGCTGGAAAAAGCGGACAGCGACGTACTGAACATAGAGAAACAATACCGCCGCGGACTGATCTCCAATGAGGAGCGATACGAGCACGTGGTGGATATCTGGCAGAAGACCACCCAGGACGTCACCGACGCACTGATGGCGAACCTGGACGCATTTAATCCCATCTACATGATGGCGACATCCGGCGCCCGCGGTGACAAGAACCAGATACGGCAGCTGGCCGGTATGCGCGGACTGATGGCTGACCCCTCCGGGCAGATCATCGAGGTCCCGATCCGGGCGAATTTCCGTGAGGGACTCACCGTGCTGGAGTTCTTTAACTCGACACACGGCGCCAGAAAGGGTCTCGCCGATACGGCGCTTAGGACCGCCGACTCCGGGTACCTAACGAGGCGCCTGGTGGACGTATCCCAGGACGTGATCGTCCGGGAAGAAGATTGTTTTGAGCGGACGGGCGAAAAGGTCAGGGGCATCGTCGTCAAGGCCATCTGTGAAGGAGACGCGGTCATCGAGCCCTTCCATGACAGGATCGAGGGACGCTACGCGGTCCAGGATATCGTACACCCTGAAACCGGAGAGGTGCTGGCCAAGGGGAATGAGATGATCACCCACGACATGGCGGACGCCATCGTGAAAGCCGGCATAGAATCGGCGGAAATCCGCTCGGTGCTGACCTGCCGGACCGACAAGGGGGTCTGCGCCAAGTGCTACGGCGCCAATATGGCCACCGGGGACACGGTGCCCATCGGGGAAGCGGTGGGGATCATCGCGGCCCAGTCCATCGGCGAACCGGGCACCCAGCTCACCATGCGTACATTCCATACCGGCGGCGTGGCCCACGCGGCCGACATCACCCAGGGTCTTCCCCGTGTCGAGGAGCTCTTCGAGGCGCGTAAACCGAAAGGGCTCGCGACCATCTCCGAGATCAGCGGCAAGGTTTCCCTGGGGGAGAATAAAAAGAAGATCGAGATCACTATCACCAGCGATGAGGGAGAGGCCAAGTCTTACAGCATCCCCTTCGGATCCATCGTAAAGGTGAAGGAGGGCCAGGAAGTGGAGGCCGGCGACGAGCTGACCGAAGGCTCGGTCAATCCCCATGATATCCTGAAGATCAAGGGCATCAAGGGGGTCCAGGCATATCTACTGCAGGAAGTGCAGAAGATATACCGCTTTGAGGGCGTGGATATCAACGACAAGCACATCGAGGTCATCATCCGCCAGATGCTGAAAAAGGTACGGGTGGAGGAGGCCGGCGATACCAATATGCTGCCCGGCAGTATGGTGGATATTTTTGAGTTTGAGCAGGAGAACGACCGGGTCATCCAGGAGAGCGGCAAGCCCGCCGTGGGCGTGCGCATCCTGCTGGGGATCACCAGGGCGTCTCTTGCCACCGACAGTTTCCTGTCGGCCGCGTCTTTCCAGGAAACCACGCGGGTATTGACAGAGGCGGCCATCAAGGGCAAGGTAGACACCTTGATCGGTCTCAAGGAAAACGTGATCATCGGAAAACTGATCCCTGCCGGGACCGGGATGAACCGGTACCGCGGCATCGAGGTGTACACCGACGAGGACACCATGCCCGAGCCGGAACCACCGGTGCTGACGGGGGATCTATTGTAAATTTACCGGGTTACCCGCTTATATTATTGACAGGGGTATACCGGAATGGTACAATATCCAGGCGTGTGATTTCGCGCTTAAGTGATCAGAGGTGAGCCGATGTTACAGGATCTGGCCCGTACCACAGACCGTGTGGTGGGCCTCAAGCAGACACTGAAGGCGATTCACGAGGACGCGGCGCTGCGGGTATTTTTAGCGGAAGATGTGGACAGTTTTGTACACAATAAGATCATAACCGCCTGCAGCGAGAGAGGGGTACAGCCTGTATTGATCCCCTCGATGGTGGAACTAGGTAACGCCTGCGGCATAGACGTGGGAGCGGCGACGGCGGCGATCATCGATGCCGGCCGCATACATATGAATAAGAACGGCTAAAGTGGAAAGGGAGGCGGCATAATGCCTACAATCAGTCAATTGGTGCGCAAGGGGAGAAAAAAAGTCGAGTACAAATCGACCTCGCCGGCGCTGAAAGAAAGCCCGCAGAAGCGGGGGGTATGCACGGCGGTGCGGACCGATACGCCCAAGAAGCCGAATTCGGCTCTCCGGAAAATAGCCCGTGTGCGCCTGGTAAACGGGATCGAAGTGACGGCCTATATCCCCGGTATCGGCCACAATCTGCAGGAGCACTCGGTGGTGCTGATTCGCGGCGGCAGGGTCAAGGACATGCCCGGTGTGCGGTATCACATCATCCGCGGTGCCCTGGATACGTCGGGTGTCGCCGACCGCAGGCAGGCCCGGAGCAAATACGGCGCCAAACGGCCCAAGAAATAATAGCGTAAAGCGCAGACCAAGGAGGAACGAACATGCCTAGAAAGGGCCATATACCGAAGAGAGAAGTGCTGGCGGATCCCATCTACGGGACCAAGGTGCTCACCAAGCTGATCAATCGGGTCATGCAGGACGGTAAACGCGGAACCGCCCAGAAGATCTGCTACGGCGCGTTTGATATCATCAAGGAGAAGACCGGAAACGACCCCATGGAGGTCTTTGAGAAGGCGCTCAACAATATCATGCCTGTCCTCGAGGTCAAGGCCCGCCGTGTGGGCGGCGCGACCTACCAGGTACCTATGGAGGTACGGCCCGAGCGCAGACAGACCCTGGGACTGCGGTGGCTGGTGAGTTTCGCCAAGAACCGCGGGGAACGGACCATGATGGCCCGGATCGCCGGGGAGATCATGGACGCGGCCAACAATACAGGCGGCGCCGTGAAGAAAAAAGAAGATACCCACCGTATGGCCGAGGCCAACAGGGCCTTTGCCCACTACCGGTGGTAGGAGAATTTATGAACTTTTCGGAAAGGAGGATCACGCTTGGCTAGACAGTATACGCTTCAGAATACAAGAAATATAGGCATCATGGCCCATATCGATGCCGGGAAAACCACGACCACCGAACGTATCCTCTTTTATACAGGACGGGTGCACAAGATGGGCGAGGTCCATGAAGGCGCTGCCACCATGGACTGGATGGAACAGGAACAGGAACGCGGCATCACCATCACCAGCGCCGCCACCACCACCGAGTGGCGCGACTGCCGTGTCAACATCATCGACACGCCCGGCCATGTGGATTTTACGGTGGAGGTGGAGCGGTCCCTGCGGGTACTGGACGGCGCCGTGGCGGTATTCTGCGCCAAGGGCGGGGTAGAGCCCCAGTCCGAGACGGTGTGGCGCCAGGCTGACAAGTACAAGGTACCGCGGCTCGCCTATGTCAATAAGATGGACATCATGGGAGCAGACTTTTACCACGTGGTCGATATGCTTCGGGACCGGCTGCATACAAACGCCGTACCCATACAGCTCCCCATCGGAGCCGAGGACCATTTCGAAGGAATCATCGACCTGGTGGAGTATAAGGCGCTCTACTATACCGATGAACTGGGAACCGAGAGCGAAGTCCGTGATATCCCCGAGGATATGCGGGAGAAGGCCGAGGAATACCGGATGCATATGCTGGAGGCATTGGCCGACTTCGACGACGAACTGATGGAGAAATACCTGGAAGGGGAGCATATCCCCGCCGACGAGATACGCGCCGCCATCCGCAAAGCGACCCTGGCGGTGAGCATGACGGCGGTGACCTGCGGCTCTTCCTACAAGAATAAAGGGGTCCAGCCCCTGCTGGACGCCATCGTGGATTATCTTCCCTCCCCGGTGGAGGTGCCCCCTATCAAGGGCGTTCACCCCGAGACGGGGGAGGAAATGGTGCGGAAATCTTCGGATGACGAGCCTTTCAGCGCCCTGGCTTTCAAGATCATGGCCGATCCCTTTGTGGGGAAATTGGCCTTTTTCCGGGTGTATTCCGGTGTACTGAAGTCTGGTTCCTACGTGTACAACGCTACTAAGGGAAAACGGGAGCGGATCGGACGGATCCTGCAGATGCACGCCAATCACCGGGAAGAACGCAGCGAGGTCTACGCGGGCGATATCGCCGCGGCTGTAGGTCTCAAAGACACCGGTACGGGAGATACCCTCTGCTTTGAGCAGAAACCCGTGGTGCTGGAGTCCATGGACTTCCCCGACCCCGTCATCCAGGTGGCCATCGAGCCCAAGACAAAGGCCGGCCAGGAAAAGATGGCGATCGCGCTCCTAAAACTCGCGGAAGAGGACCCGACATTCAAGACATACACCGATCAGGAGACGGGTCAGACCATCATCGCCGGGATGGGTGAACTGCACCTGGAGATCATCGTGGACCGGATGCTCAGGGAATTCAAGGTGGAAGCCAACGTAGGCAAGCCCCAGGTGGCCTATCGGGAGACCATCCGGAAGCCCGTCAAGGCCGAGGGCCGCTATGTGCGCCAGACCGGCGGGCACGGCCAGTACGGCCACGTATGGATCGAGGTGGAACCACTGGAGCCAGGCACCGGCTATGTGTTTGAAGACAAGATCGTGGGCGGCGTGGTACCCAAGGAGTATATAAATCCTGTGAACCAGGGTATCCAGGAAGCCATGCAAAACGGCATCATCGGCGGTTACCCGGTGGTGGACATGAAGGTTTCCCTGGTGGACGGCTCTTACCACGAAGTGGACTCCTCCGAGATGGCTTTCAAGATCGCCGGATCCATGGCGGTGAAGGAAGCCATGCAGAAGGCGAGCCCAGCGCTCTTGGAGCCCATGATGAAGATCGAGGTCACCGTCCCCGAGGAATACATGGGCGACGTGATAGGGGATATCAATTCCCGGCGGGGCAGGATCGAGGGGATGGAACCCAGAAAGGGTGCCCAGGTGATCAACGGGTACGTGCCGCTGGGCGAGATGTTTGGATACGCGACGGACTTGCGCTCCAAGACCCAGGGCCGGGGCGTATACACCATGCAGCTATCTCATTATGAGGAAGTGCCCAAAAACATGGTGGAGAAAATCATAAAGTAAAAGACATCCTATGTAACGCTGATAGAAATCTGAAATAGGTCGAGGAGGGTATACAAAATGGCAAAAGCGAAATTTGAGAGGACGAAGCCGCACGTCAATATCGGAACGATCGGTCACGTGGACCATGGCAAGACCACGCTGACAGCCGCGATCACCACAGTGCTGGCTAAATACGGGCGGGCGCAGGCGACGAAGTACGACGAGATCGACAAGGCGCCGGAAGAGAAAGAGCGTGGTATCACGATCAACACCGCCCACGTGGAGTACGAGACCGACAACCGGCACTACGCCCACGTAGACTGCCCGGGACACGCGGACTATGTGAAGAACATGATCACCGGCGCGGCCCAGATGGACGGGGCGATCCTGGTGGTATCGGCGGCGGACGGCCCCATGCCCCAGACCCGGGAGCATATCCTGCTGGCCCGTCAGGTCGGCGTGCCGTATATCATCGTGTTTTTGAACAAGACCGACATGGTCGACGACGAAGAGCTATTGGAGCTCGTAGAGATGGAAGTCCGTGAACTCTTGAGCGAGTATGAGTTCCCGGGAGACGATATCCCGATCATCCGCGGCAGCGCGCTGAAGGCCCTGGAAGCGGCCACGGCGGAGAGCGACGCGGATATCGCGGACAACCCGGACGCCAAGTGCGTCTTTGAGCTGATGGACGCGGTGGACAGCTACATCCCGACACCTGAGCGGGATACCGATAAGCCCTTCCTGATGCCTGTGGAAGACGTATTCAGCATCACGGGCCGCGGGACCGTGGCCACCGGCAGGGTGGAGCGCGGGACCATCAAGGTGAGCGATCCTGTGGAGATCGTGGGCCTGGTGGAGAAGCCCAAGAGTACCGTCGTGACCGGCGTGGAGATGTTCCGCAAGCTCCTGGATCAGGCCCAGGCCGGCGACAACGTGGGGTGCCTGCTGCGGGGTATCCAGCGTGAAGAGGTGGAGCGCGGCCAGGTATTGGCGAAACCCGGCTCCATCAACCCCCACACCCATTTCAAGGCGGGTGTGTACGTACTGACCAAGGCGGAGGGCGGACGTCATAAGCCCTTCTTCAGCGGATACAGGCCCCAGTTTTACTTCACCACCACCGACGTAACCGGGGTGATCACCCTGGAAGAAGGCGTGGAGATGGTGATGCCCGGAGACAAGGTGAACATGGAGATCAAGCTGATCACCCCCATCGCGATGGAGATCGGCCAGCGGTTCGCCATCCGGGAGGGCGGCCGGACCGTAGGCGCCGGCGTCGTGGACAGCATCATCGAATAACGGAAAACAGGGCCGGAGGAAGGCAAAAACCTTCTTCCGGCTCCGGTTTTGATCCGGGAAGGGGACAATCCTCGCCCCGGTATGAAAATACTATATATTTAAGGTATTTTACTCTTGCATTTGCTCTCCGATACGTCTATAATACAAGAGTTGCTGTATTGAAAGCACAGGGAGCAATATGCCGGTTTCAATGGAACGCACGGCTGAGTGTACATGGGCGAAGGAGGAAAACCATGCCGAGTCAAAAGATACGAATCAAACTAAAGGCATATGATCATCGCCTGATTGATCAATCGGCGGAGAAGATAGTGGATGCGGCGAAGAAGACGGGAGCGAGCATTTCCGGCCCCATCCCGCTGCCCACCGAAAAGGATGTCATCACCATCCTGCGGGCGCCGCACAAATATAAGGATTCGCGGGAGCAGTTTGAGATGCGCACCCACAAGCGGCTGATCGATATTTTGAGCCCCACCTCTAAGACG
>Ga0207721_100247_pt1 | contig 14680 bp, 10 predicted proteins | sample TtaePargueraPR_3_FD_187756 | JGI IMG/M metagenome (GOLD analysis project Ga0207721, IMG submission 187756) | Aerobic enrichment media microbial communities from Bioluminiscent Bay, La Parguera, Puerto Rico - Tt and P2 (1) (SPAdes) | ecosystem: Environmental > Aquatic > Marine > Unclassified ...
TAGACAACAAATACTTCGATGAACTTGGACTCATTGACTTAACAAAATATAGAGTTGGATTGTTGTCAAACTACTATAGCCAATTGTAGTTTGGAGAGAATTTTCAGGAGCCGGATACGGCAAACGTAAGTCCGGTTCTGTGAGAGCAAAGAAAACAGAAGTGAACATCTGTTTTCTAGCTACTCGATTAGGACAGGATGTTCTTAATACGCGGCGAAAAATTATCAAGCCGAGGCGTACAGATTCTATGAGAAGGTCTTCGAATGGAGACATTTGATACTAAAACGAGGTGGGTACAACCTTAATGCTAGTTTATAAAATATCACTATCATTAATTTGTATTCTTAACCAAAAGACATTTAAGTCATGGGCCAAGCGAATTTCTTGTAATTACTGTATTTGAGGAGAAATCAATATGAAAAGATTCTATTTAGTATTAATTTTATTATTATCATTTGTTATTCAAAACTTTTCAAATATAAGGGTATATGCCTACACGGATTTACCCCAGTTACCTCCGACACAATTAAGGGTTGAGGCATCTGAAGAGGATGAACCTCCCATTGGATATAATGAGTTTGATAAATACTATGTGGATCTAAAGTGGGATATAGTATTTAATGACGTCAATATAGTAGGTAGATATTTAAATTTGTACCTTCAGGAGGTAGCAAAATCATATAGGCCTGCTACTTCTCGTATACTAAAAGAAGGTGATATGTCGGGAAATTATGAGTCGTACAGATTAAAAGAGTTGAAATCTGGAACTATGTACTATTTGGATATGACGGCTTATCACACTCATTCCGATGGAGATACAATATATTCAAGTCCTGAGTCTGTACCTTCAAATAAAGTAAAGGTGCTTACTGATATAAGTATTGATGCCTACTCCTTTGGAACAAATCAGATTAAAATTGAGTGGGATGACGTGTGGGATACTGGAGGAAGAATAGGGTATAAGCTATATGTTTCCGAAAATGAATCTTTTACAAACACCCAGCCCATTTATATTGGGAACGCGCAGATAGGTGAAGGCAAAGCGGTTACTGTTAATGAAACAAGTGGGAAGCTTGAATATATACATAAGGTTAGAGATGCGGGAAGGGTTTATTATATAAGAATTGAGCCGGATATAGGAAATGACGAGATAAAGAGGTCAAAATATACTAGGACAGTGCAAGCGTGTAGTTACATACTTGTAAAGACTTCAAAGGTATCAACAACAGAGAGTGGTGTAATATGGAAATTAGAGTGGAGTCCAGTTGTTACAGGACTTAGTGATAGCGACATTAAAGTTGCTTATCATATATACAGAGGGATTACGGGTTCTAGTGATTTAGCGCAGTACATGGCTGCTGTAGACGGAACAGATTTTTTTGTCACATTACCGCCGGGAGAAGATAAGTATTATTTTGTGGTTAGGGCCATTGTGACTAAAGATGGTGAAGATATATATAAGGGAATAAGAATTGAATCTGATCAGATTTTTGTAGGGGAAGAGGAGGCTCCTTCGAGACCTACTACACCGGAAATAGTTGATTTATTTGAAAGAGTCCAAGGAGATACAATAATAAGTTATGATGGAGAATTGACTTCAAACAGTGCAACTATAATGTGGAGAGTTCCTATAAAAGGTGATGGTGATATTGACAATGATGTGGCGTATGACATTTGGATGGTAACTGATCCCGATACTTTGGATGCTCCTTCTGACAATGAGAAAATTGAATCTGATTTTAAGGTTGGCCGTGAGAATTATATAATAAATGGCAATACGTTGGTGGGATATAAATATAAATTGGAGGGACTTACGCAAAACTCAACCTACTATTTCAAGATTGTTGCAAAAAAGACATTTATTGAATATGTAGAGGATGTTTTGCAAAGTGTTACATATTATTCTGATGCGGCACTTAAGGTAATTATCACACCTTCGGATGGACCAATTGATCAACCAGTAGTACCAGCAAGACCTCCCCTTAGCATAAAACAATCGACCCAAGAAGGACAGCACATTACAAAGAATTCGGTAACTATTCAGCTAAAAAACCTTTGGTATGAAAAGTTTGACTTTGAAGAAAATAGATGGGAATATATTAGGAGCGAAAAATTAAATGAGAATGATGTTCCTCCTTTTAACCCTGAAACCACAGTGGTGGATGATGTCTATTATAGAAAAGTTGCTTATGATCCTGGCGTTACATTGGATGTAGGCTGTATTAAGTATGTTGAGGGAATGAACTATGAAGAATTAAAAACAATGCAGCCAAACAAAATTCAAAATTTTCCTATAACAGCTAATGACCATACAGAAAACCCCAATTTTAACCCCGATGGAAAGAGGCATAATATTGACATAGAATTAACAGGACTTGAGCCTAATACTATATATGTAATATGGGTAAGGGCAGTAAGGCTGACTTCAAACCTTGCCTCAGGTCCTTCAGAGCCTATTGTGTTTACTACTATGCCAGTAATTGTAACGCCTGTGGAAAAACCTGTTGTGCCGCATTTTAATTATAGCCTAGCGAGTGACAGTTATATTGATGTGGGATGGAATCTAGTACCAGGATACAACTATTATTTAAAATATGGGTTAGAAGATAAGCTAGAAGCTTCGCTAGACCAAATAACTGTAACTAGTAAAGAGCTAACAGAATCTATTTACTATAGGGTGAAAGATTTGGATCCGGATACATTATATTATTTTTGGGTTCAGGCTGAGGCTGTAAATGAGGCTGGGGTGAGCAGTAAATCAGAGTGGAGTGATTCTTATACGGTAAGGACATCTAAATATGTTCCACCCTATACACCAAAAGGATTTGGAATAAAAAACGTAGATGATGCCATAACAAAAAACAGTATAACCTATGAATGGATGATGGAAGAGGATATAGAGTATATACTAGAAATTGCCAGTGATATTAATTACAACAATTCGTCAGAATATGAAGTTGGTATAGGCTCAGAATATAAAGTTGATGATTTATTGTCCAATCACAGGTACTATGCGAGGTTATATGCTTATGATCCTTCTAAAGAATTACGTTCTGAACCCACCCAAAGCATAACGGTAAGAACATCGAGAAGCAGTGACGATTACGATTCTGACCAGGATATTGAAGATGTAATAACAGGAGAATTTGTAAAAAAAGATTCACAAATAGTAGATAATATATGGAATATAAAAATAACGGGTGTTAATGCAGATCGTTTTTCTCAGCATGTTCTAACCGATAACAAGCTCGATTATAGGTTGGATGTGACAGAACCGCCTTCAGATTGTAGTGTGATAAAAATTTTAATATCAGATAAAGTTTTTAAAGCATTAACTTCTATTGGTGAAAATCTAATAATTAAAACTGAAACGGTAAGTTTAATAATGAGGCCGGGAATTTTGACAACTGATATGAGTAATCCTTTACTTAAAAAGAATTCGGGAGTAGATTACGAAATAGCAATTTCAACATCTGAGAAGAAGGGAGATGATATAAAAAACATGACTGTTAAAGTAGAGACAGGAAAATTTAGCGTTAGTGCTCATGAGGGTGTTAATACGGTTTCCATTGACGAAGTTTTAAAGCCTTTGCAGTTTGTAGTTATCTATAATGACGAAAATTGGTATAGGAATGGAAAAACATCGGGATTCGTGTTTGATTCCAATATATTGTCGTGGACAAGGGCAGATACAACTGCTACTTACAATAGAGATATCAATCGAGGGAAGCTGACTTTTGAGACTTATAAAACTTCCGACACTATGGTGGCGGAAATTGGCAATGACTATTTTGACGATATATATTATCATTATTATGAGACGGTTATTAACAATGTTGCATCTGTTCATGAGATTAAAAGTGTGGACGGAAGATTGTTTGGACCTGATTTAAACGCCACTTTAGGTAATAGTGTGAAATTGATGTTTGATGTTTTGGAGTATCAATATGACAGCAATTATATGGATAATGCATTTAAAACAGGTTTTATAAGCTATGATGAGATTTATTCCTCACAGAAGAGTTGTACAGCTAAAAGGGCGTATTCAATGATAATTAGATTGTTTGAAATTAAGTCTGGATCGACGTTAAGCGATGAAAAAAAATCAAACTTTATAATTGATAACGGATTTACAATTATGCGTGAAGGAAAAGCTGTTTCAGATGATACTGCTGTAAACAGAGGAGAAATAATGTATCTTATAGAAAAGCTGCTTGTGTATATAGGAGAAATTGAATAAGGAAGTATACCTCTTAAAGTCAGTGAAGCTTTGTTCTAGCAATCCTATTTCACAGGTGGAAAATTTTAACTTTATATTATAGAGATTTGCATTTTAAAAGTTCGTCCGAACGTTGCTAAGGGGATTTAAAATAAAAACTTTGCAACGGTCGTTTCAAAAAATTCGATGCCATTTTTTGCATAGCAAAATAATGTTCCTATGATTGGAAGCTTAAAAGCTTCCATGATAGGCTTTGTAACAAAAATAATGAATAGGTATTTTTTTGAAACTCCCTAAGTTCAATATGTAATTTTTTGAAAATCCTTAGACGTCTACCAGAAACAACCATATAAGTAAATAAAAAATACTTAAATAAAGAAGGATTTGAGGTATACAATGGTGAATATATATAAATTAGGAGTATACATAATAATAATGTGCTGTATTATTTTTCTAAATATAAGTTTTTCATTTTCTCATGGTCTAAATTATGAAATTGAGAAGATAGGAAATAATAAAGAAAGAGTTTTTTTAAAATGGAGCGAGGAAAAGGAAGAAAAAGGATTTGCTGTTTCATATTACCATTTTGATAATAGTAAAACTTTGCATATTGGATATGAACTAAAAGAAGGTTATCCAAAGGAAGCTTATCCAAAGGAAGCTTATATAGATTATGATCTAAACAGTGTTTTATATCCTATAAGGATTAATATTCATAAATTAGGCAAAAAGGATTATGCTCCCTTTAATGATATTAAAGGCATAGAAACAGAAGAATACATTACACATTTGCACGATGCGGGAATTATAAACGGTTTTCCTGATGGTACTTTTTCTCCAGACAGCCTTATAAGTAGGGCGGAGTTTGTGGTTATAATGACTAAGGCATTAGGAATCAAGGAAAATAGCAAGAGTGTTAAAGAGTTTAGTGATATTGACAAGCATTGGGCAAAAAAGTACATTCTTTTGGCGGCAGATAACGGTTTGATTTCAGGATATGGAGATGGAACAGTAAGGCCGGATAAGACTATAACGATAGCAGAAGTTAGTACTATTTTGGCTAAGTCATTTTCTTATAAAACTAAGAACAACACCATATATGCTAAAGCTAAACAAGGTAAATGGTATAGTAGTTATGTAAAGAAAATGTTTGATGTTGGGATACTAAATTCTAAGGATAGTATTTATAAATCCTTTGATGAAGAAAGCCCGATTAATAGGGGAGATTGTGCTATGATGATAAGTAGAGCTATTTCAACTTATTAATGCAAAATCAAATAAAACTTTGTAACTGGAGTTTCGAAAAATCATTTCCATTTTTTAAATAGCAAAATGGCATAAAAATCTTTTTGGGAAATTCATTGTGCTATGTTGCATTAAAATATTGCATGTATAGCATATAATCGATAGGGCAATAATTTTAGTATGGATGTTGTGTGTTGTGGATATAGATAAAAGTCAAAAAGTTTATTACATTATATCTTTTTTACTTTTATAATCAGATGTATATTCTTTCTCGAAAATAAAGATTAAATAGTGTAAAATGTTTTTCGAGAAAAATATAGATAGAATCTTTTAAAGTAGTTTCGAAAAGTCTAGATTGAGGGTCTTTGTAAATAAATACTGTATTGGTGATTTTTAAACTACCTAATAAACCTTTGAGTTTTTTATATTTATAATATTATATATGAATATACTATATGAAGAGAAAAAATTTCTTCTTTGTAAGATTTAAGCTATAATGCCGGTTAATTTAAAGATAAATCTAGAAAATTAAGGATGTACAGTAAGGGCAATACTTGTATTATATAATGCTTTGATGATAAGCTATACTGTGGGAAATAGACAGTATGAACATATAATATTAAGATGGATTTAGAAAGGATAAATATGAATAAAGTTTTTTAGTTAATATTTGTGGAAATTAGAATTAAGCAAAATAAAAAAATAATTGATTAAATAGAGTTTTGAAAAATTTGATGACATTTTTTTAAATAGCAAAATAATGTTCCTATGATTGGAAGCGTAAAAGCTTCAATGCTGGGCATTGTAATAGGAATAATTAATATGTTTTTTTGAAACTCTCTTACATATAACTTAATACATCTGCAATTATAGTATTAACTGTCTAAAATTAAATGTAATTTGAGCTTTAAGGCAAGGAAGCACATACAAAAGATAAATTTATAATGAAAGGAAGAATTAGCGTGCCCAAATTGATTGTTTCTGAAGCAAATCCTTTGGTGGGAAATGTAAGAATTAGTGGTGCAAAGAATTCTGTTTTACCTATAATAGCGGCATCTTTGTTAGGCGATAAAGAAAGTATTATTGAAGAAATTCCGTACTTGTCTGACGTAAAAGTAATGTGTGATCTGTTGAAGTCGTTTGGTGTAAATGTTGAGTTTTCAGATAGCAAAACCAGAGTAAGAATAAATACAAATCTAATAAACAACACGGTGGCTCCTTATGAACTCGTGAATAAAATGAGGGCATCTGTTCTTGTAATGGGTCCGCTCCTTGCACGTATGGGTGTTGCAAAAATTTCTCTTCCAGGAGGTTGTGCAATAGGTTCAAGACCTGTTGATTTACACCTAAAAGGTTTTGCTGCAATGGGAGCAGAAATTACACAGGGACATGGTTATATAGAAGCGAGAGTAAACCACCGACTTAAAGGAAGTAAGATTTATCTAGACTTTCCGAGTGTTGGAGCGACAGAAAATATAATGATGGCAGCAGTACTTGCTGAAGGGCAGACAATAATCGAAAATGCTGCAATTGAGCCAGAAATAGTCGATTTGGCAACATATTTGACTACTATGGGCGCTAATATCAAAGGTGCAGGAACTGACACAATTAAAATAAATGGAGTCGATTCACTGACTGGTGCTACGCATGCTGTTATTCCAGACAGAATTGAAGCTGGTACATTTATGGTTGCAGCAGCTATAACAGGTGGAGATGTCAAGGTTGAAAATGTACTGCCCGATCATTTAAAGCCTATAACTGCAAAGCTAAGAGAAGCAGGAGTTGAAGTTTCGGAAGAGCTTTCAAGCTTACACATTAAGTCTGATGGAAATATAAAGGCCATAGATATCAAAACACACCCTTATCCAGGTTTTCCGACGGATATGCAGTCACAAATGACTTCGCTTATGACAAGGGCAGAAGGTACTAGCATGGTAATAGAAACTATATTTGAGAATAGATTTATGCATCTTGCGGAACTAAAGAGAATGGGAGCAAATGTTAAGATTGAAGGAAGAAGTGCTATAATAGAAGGCAGGTCTAAATTGACCGGAGCAAAAGTAAAAGCAACAGACTTAAGGGCAGGTGCGGCACTGATATTAGCTGGACTTACTGCAGAAGGTGTTACAGAGATTACCGATATAGAGCATATTGAAAGAGGATATGTCAATATTCACGATAAGCTTAGGGAACTTGGAGCTAATATTGAAAGAGTAGAAGAGGACTAGTGAATTAAGAATTATAGTATTTTACATAAAAGACAGTTCAAACCGGTAAGAATCGGGTTGGACTGCTTTTTTTATTTATTAGGAAATTGCTCCTTAAGAGAGGGAAGATACTGGATGTAAAAAAATGGTTGTTTTGTATTTAAGAGCACAGGAAAAAGACCTTATTCATAATAAGAAAAAGGAATGTATGAAATGTAAATCAATGTTGATTTAGTTTTTATTAAACTCATATTTGATACCTCTTATACCAACATAAGAGACAGGGGTCATTGTTCCATCACATTTTTGACAATAGGGTTGAGGAGGTACTGATTTTTTTAAGCCATTAAAAATATTATCCTCTTCTAATTGTTTGACAATAAACCTAGGAACCCATAAGGTATATTTACATTTGGTACATATAAATTCTACTAAATCATCTTTGGTTGAAAAGCCTTCAAGTATATTCATTGAAACACCGCCTATAATTATTTGATTTAAGGAAAATGATGTTCTAATATATTCATTTTACAGTTGCAATTTGGGCAACTAAGAGGGTCGTGATGGAAATCCGCAATAATAGATAATTGCCAACGATTTAACATTTTCTGAATCTTCAACTGTTGTTTATTGAACATCATAATCATTTTATCATGAAATTTATGTTTTTTTGAGTATATTCCATAATATCTAATCATTTTAAAGTCTATATCTGGAATATGAATGATTAATCTTTTAATAAAATTAAAAGCAGAAATGGTTTCTTCTATTCGCTGATTATCTTCATGGCGTTGGTAATAAAAAGTTACATATTTACCATCATAATTAATTATTCTAGATTGTGCCATTACAGGACGACCAGTATATCTGACAACGTACTGAATACCTGCTTTAATGTTACGAATTTTATTAGGTTTAGCACGAACATAAAAACCATTTTTGGTTTTTGAGTAAATCTTATTTTTCAGAGGTCTGAAATTTTTTTTGCCAAGCTTTTTCTCAAGCATATTGAGCAATATAGTTTGGAATCGCTTTCTTAAAGCAGTATAGTCAATGTGGCGTACATGTCTGAATGTTTCAATGTTACCGAGAGCGCCTTCGGTACACAAAGCATGGACATGAGGATTCCATTTCAAGTCTCTGCCAAAGGTGTGAAGAACACATATAATACCGGGTTTAAAATCTTGAGATTTATTTAAATCATGAAACCAAGATAAAATTGTTTGACTTGCAGCTTCAAACAGAATGTTGAGAAGGCTTCTATCTTTACGAAAAAAAACTCTTAATTCTTCAGGTATTGTAAAGACAAGATGGCGATGTTTGCAGTTTATGCATTTAGAAGCAATAGCAGTAGCACGTTCTTTAGCATATTTAATTCCGCAAGAATTACAAAAGCGGGATTTACAAGTATGAAAAATCTTCTTTATAGTACCACATTGTTCGCAAAAGAAGGTTGTAAACCCCAAATCTGCTGTTTGACATTTTAAAATTCTATCAACATTTTTGATAACTGCCGCACGAATAGTGAGATGGGCATAAAGAATTAAAAACATTTGCCAATGATCAGCAAAGATTTGTTTAATTGTATATTTAGGTTTAGATTTAATGTTTGTTATTTTTTCTTGTATCATCATGTTTTGTATTTTATCACAAATTTTGGTTAATTTCGACCGAAGGGAGATGCGGCTTTAGCCGCTTTGTTCTTTGTTAAATAAAGTGAAATCAAAAAGAAATAACGAATATGTATGTTTAAAAAACCCCTAAGTGCATTGTTTTTTAAACATATATGGTATTGTTTTAAAAACGACATATGTTTAGCCTTAAACTTCTATTTTGTAAAAACAGATAGAAATGAATCTGTAGAAGAATAATTCGAGTATACCCAATCATATCTATAAAGATAGATATTTACATGGATTCTAAAGAAAAGTAGAAAAAGTGAGAATGGGGATAACTATGAAAAAATTAATTTACTATATTTTGATTATGACTATCGTAACAATAATTCTTCCCATGTTAATTGTTAGGGGGTGTAATACAGTAATTGAAGATGTTAAAGAAAAGGGAATAGCAAAGAAAGCTGAGGTAAAAATAAAAGTATATATAAAGGATCAAGACAAGGTTGAAGAAATGTCGCTTGAAAACTATGTAAAAGGTGTTGTTGCGGCGGAGATGCCAGTGAATTTTGAGATGGAAGCTTTAAAAGCCCAAGCTGTTGCTGCTAGGACCTTTGCTTTTAGTAGAATGATAGATTTATATCCTTCTAAAGAGGATGTCCATAAAGGTGCTCATGTATGTACAGATTCAAAGCATTGCCAAGCATGGGTAAGTAAGAATGATGCCCTAAAAAAATGGAGTGTTTTAAATGCGGATAAAAATTGGAATAAAATAGTGAAGGCAGTCAAAGAGACTGAAGATATTATATTACTATATGAAGACAATCCTATTAACCCACTATATCATGCAAATAGTGGAGGAAGAACTGAAAATAGTGAAGAGGTCTGGGAGGGTATGGTAGTTCCATATCTCAAAAGTGTAAAAAGTGATGGTGACGCGGACGATCCAAATTTTGAAGTTGTTACAGCTTTTAAGGAAGAGGATATAATTAGTGCTTTAAAGTCAAAATATCCTGAAATTTTGCTCAATGAAGATGATATGTTAAGCCAATTTAATATACTGGAGCTTTCTGAAGGTGGAAAGGTTAAGAAAATTAAAATTGGAAATGTTGAAATTAAGGGCACAGAATTACGAAATTTGCTTTCTTTAAGATCAACAAATTTTAAAATTGAAAAAGGGGAAGAGAATGAATTAAATATTACTACTATAGGATTTGGCCATGGCGTTGGAATGAGTCAGTATGGAGCAAATTACCTTGCAAAAAACGGTGGAACTTTCAAAGAAATTCTAAAGCATTATTATAGAGGTGTATCATTTGATGTGTGCCAAAAAGTTGATTTTTGAAACCCTTTAGGCGGTTTCAAAAAATAACCTATACAGTATTCAGGTCATAAAGCCCTTCAATCTAAATTTTTTGAAACCGCAATTGACCAGTTATTTTTTTGGAATCACCTTATATAAAATTTTTATCACCATGTATATTGTTGCCATATACGGAAACAATAATATATGGAGGTGGAAAAAGTGAATTTTAAAAAGTTATTTCCAAGAAAGAAAGAATCACAGAAAAGAGTTTTGAATTTTTTTGATAAAAAGGGTTTTTATATTGTGTTAACCTTGTGTGTTGCTATTATAGGAGTGACAGCAGCGCTGATAACTTCAAAAAGTATTTCATCTTCAAAAAATTATACAAATGATGGAATTATTTCCGAAGGAATATCAAGTGATATTTCCTCTGATGAAAGCAGCGTAAGTATTGCTTCGGTACCGGACTTAGAAGTTGTTGGCAAAACACAAACAGAAAATCTTAAACCGACAAGTAAGGTTACACCAGTAAAAAAGGAGTCAAAAGCTACAGCGACTCCCAAAAAGACAAAGGAGCCACTAAAAACCATAAAGCCTTCTGAAAAAAGTAGTAATTCAATAAAAAAGTCAGCAGATACAGAAGCTTCACAAACTGTAAGTGCAGCAGTTAATAAAACCTTTTCAATGCCTGTATTTGGAGAAATATGTTTTGAATATGCTCAGGACAAGTTGGTATATTCAAAAACTCTTGACGAGTGGAGAGCACATCCTGGTATAGACTTAAAAGCAGATAGGGCGGCACCTGTAAAAGTAGTTGCCGATGGTGTTGTGACAGAAATAAAGAATGATCCTAGATATGGAGTAACAATAATTGTAGATCACTTAAATGGATTAAAGACGGTTTATGCAAATCTTGCAAAAGGTGATATGGTAACACCTAATCAAAAGGTTAAACAGGGAGAAGTGATAGGGGCTGTTGGTAATACTGCTAGTTTTGAAGCGGCAGATCCACCACATCTTCATTTTGAGGTTCTTAAAAAGAACAAGAATGTGAATCCATCGGATTATTTGCCTAAAAAGGCAGAGTGATAAATTTTATAATAAAAAGAACCTTTTCCTATCTAATTTAAGGGGAAAAGGTTTTTTTATATTGGGGTGCATATTTTAATCATGCACCATATTATGGAAACAACATTGCGTAGAGGCTTAGAGAATGTTAACGAAGCGAAGGATTAGTCGAATCACTTTTCTACGCCAAGCGAGTTTTACATTCTCTTAGCCTCGAAGCTTTAGTTATTGAAATAATATGGTCCACTATGATTAAATACACCCTTTATATAGTTTTATCATTGACAATACAAGTTTGATTTTATAGAATTATATTGTAGAAATATTTATTTAGAAAATTGTAGTGTGATTTTTCAAATAGTTTGTTTTTTACTTGGATATACTAATATAAAGGATGTCGGGTTATATTCTAATAATTGTAGTTGTGTTTTTAAATGCTTTGTCGCAAAATATTAATAATTCACTTTTCATGTGTTGTTGTTCAAATCGTAGCGTAAAAATACCGTTTTTATTATTCTTTGCACATTAATGTAAAAAGACATAATTTATAGTATTATCTCTAAAAAAACAAGGGAGGTAATGAAGAATGAAAAAGAGTATTGCGCTTATGGGTAGGTTTTTGTTTTTTAGCATAATTATCGCTTCAACTGTCCTTTATCCTAATGGAGTTAAGGTGGGTGCTGCAGAACAAAGTGGGGTATTTAGTGGTTCGGCAAAGCAAGGAGATGTTAACAATGATGGTGGCGTCAATAGTATCGATTTTGCTCATATGAGAATGTATTTATTGGGGAAGGAAGGTAATATAATTACAGAGGATAAGGTGTTAATAGCAGACTTAAATATGGATAAAAAGTTTGATAGTTTAGATTTAGGTTTTATGAGGGGATATCTGTTAGGTAAGATAAGCGGATTTTGTGCAGTTGATAATAATGATTCCAACAAGAAAGAAACTGACTTAACACCTGCTTCTACGCCTGTGCCAAGGCCTACTAAATCTCCAGATGGTGATGATTTTACAAATAGTATTTCAAAGGCATCATATGTTATAAAAGTTGGAGAAGAACTAAAAGGGAAGTTAGGTTCTGAGGGAGATAAGGATTTTATGATTTTTGAACCTCCTGTAGATGGAGAATACAGGGTGGATGTATCTACAAATCTTGACACTACTTTAGGATATTTATATGTGGAAAAAGTAGAAGGGCTACATTACAATTATAGAAGTTATAAAACATATGGTTGTGACGGAGGCTGTTACATTGAGGAATATTTAACAGGTGGCGAAAGATATTACGTGGGTATTAAAAACAAGAGTGATGACTCAGCTTTAGATTCATATACCATTAAGATCACAAAGTTAAATTAGGCTATTTTTAAAAGAAAATATTTAAAGTTTAATAATATACAATAAGAAAAGGATAGACAATGCCTATCCTTTTTTTATATTTGGATTTTTTCCAACCAAGTGATTTCAAGTTACCCAAGTTGTATTCTTGTTTATATAAAAATCAACATTAAGGAACGATTACGCTATTTAAGTATTTTGTACGTTTCTTTTGAAGAATCTAGTGTGATTTCATAATAACTTTCATTTTCATCTATACTAAGTTCTTTGCCAGTATTATAATTCACAGGGACAGGTTGATTAAATTTTTGATTATTTGAGTTCGCTCCAGCTTAAAATATTCGACGGTACTTTGTACCAGGGATTGTTTTCATCCGGGGCTTTTGAAATAATAACTATGTGTTTAGTAGGGTCAGCCTGTATCCATTCCTGATTACCTATATAAGCCATAGTATGAACACCACTTGTGGTTACCATAATGTCGCCTTCCTTTATCTTTTCATAGTCCATGTTGTTTAAAGTTTGATTTGATAAAACCAGTATAGTATGATTTTTGTATTCATTTCCTAGAGCTTCAGCGGACAAATCATTAAACCACAGGTAAATGCCTTTTCTTATGTACTGGGGACTGATATTAGTAATTCCTAGACGAATATAGGTGTCTATGAGGCCACGTCTTACAAGACCTGAACAGTCAATACCCAAGGATGTTTCTCCACCCCATAGATATTTGGTTCCATCATATTTTTTTAATGATTTTACATACTCTGTTCTAATGACTTCTTTATCTATTACAGGACCATTGAAACTTAAAAATACAAACAATGTAGCTGGAAATATAAAAAGAGACAATTTAATAATTTTATTTTTACGGTTCAAAATAAAAATATAGGTCCACAAAACAATTAGAGATGCTATCAATAAAAGATTTGTAGATTTTCGGTTTATTGGATTTAGAAATAGTACTGCTATTATAATTGTTAATAAAGAAATAGCTACTATATGATAAAGATGTGGCCTTGTTTTCATAAAAATGTACCCCCCTCGCTCTCTTCTCTATTTTTCTATTATATACTATTTTTTTAAATTAATAAACCTAAAAAACCCTAAATATACTGCAATATACATTTCCACTCATAAGGGCGTTTATCAATGCATATATATTATTGTGGAATTGGATAATTGGCTTAATATACAGAACAGATAAAGTTTTTTGATAATTAAAATAGTATTCTAATAAGGGGGGCATAGTCATTGAAGGGTTATATAGAAGAGAGGGCAATTGAACTTGCTAATTATATTATTGAAAGCAAGGCAACTGTTAGAGCGACGGCAAAAAAATTCGGAATAAGTAAAAGTACTGTACATAAGGATGTAACAGACCGTCTGCTTCAAATAAATTCAGCTCTTGCTAGAGAAGCAAAGGCGGTATTAGATACAAACAAAGCTGAAAGACATATAAGAGGTGGGTTAGCTACAAAAGCAAAATATAAGGGAAGAGTATAAAAATAAAAGTCGGGAAACCGACTTTTATTTTTTATAGTTTCATTCATTAGTGTTGCATAAATTTTTTTGAAAAATTTCAACCGACACTTTCTGGTTGAAGTAATAGTATTTACCTGTAGAAAATACTAAAGCCCCTTTGTTAATATCAAGTGGGTTCGCAAGCAAGCAACC